>Ga0172379_10003357_pt1 | contig 25689 bp, 25 predicted proteins | sample GrowelOW334metaG_FD_119756 | JGI IMG/M metagenome (GOLD analysis project Ga0172379, IMG submission 119756) | Groundwater microbial communities from an aquifer near a municipal landfill in Southern Ontario, Canada - Groundwater well OW334 metaG | ecosystem: Environmental > Aquatic > Deep...
GGTGGTATAATAAATATAAATAATTTTTAATTTAAAATTATGGAGCGTTATCCTATTCCACAATTTATAGAACAAGAGGGGAAAATCGCTTTCTTTATATCGTTCAGGCAGTTTTTTTACCTTCTTTTTGCAGGGGTTATTTGTTTTATATTGTATTTTAGCGTTCCTTTTTGGCTTTTTATAATTCTGGCCATATTAATTTTTGCGGCAGCCATTGGCTTGGCGTTCGCCACGCTAAATGGGGCTCCTATATTAAATATCCTTTTAGGCGCTTTTGGCTTTTTTACCGGCGGAAGAAATTATACGTGGAAAAAAAAGGAGTCACCTTATCCTTTTAAAACAATAAAAAGAGTTGAAATAAAAAAAATAAAAGAGGGGCCTGCTCTAAAAGCGCAACAAAGCAGATTAAGAAAAATGCATACAGAAGTAGAAATGCATACAAGATAAATTAAAATTTAAAGACATGGCTGAATCAGCTACACAATCATTTTTAGAAGTACAAGACATAAAAGAGGGGGTTTTGATTTTAAAAAACAATGCCATAAGGGGAGTGTTGATGGTTTCCTCTATAAATTTTGCGTTAAAATCAGACGACGAACAAACAGCTATTATTTATGCCTTCCAAAACTTTTTAAACTCTTTGGATTTTTCCTGCCAAATTATTGTGCAGTCAAGGAATATAAATATAACGCCGTACTTAGACGATCTAAAAGACTTAGAAGAAAAACAAACTAACGAACTGCTTAAAACTCAAACTTCTTCTTATAGGGAGTTTATTAAAAATATGGTTGTAGGGGACACGGTTATGACTAAAAATTTTTATGTTGTTATTCCTTATACTTTAATGGAGGCGCTTGGCGTTAGAGCTGCTTCAAAACAATATAATTTTTTAAAAAATTTAGGCGGCAAGAAGGGGCAGGAGGGAGAAATAAAAGACAGCGACTTTCAAAGATGCAAGGTACAGCTTTGGCAAAGAATGGAATTTTTGGCTATGGGGTTGAAAAGATGCGGGCTGGAGGGCGTTCCTCTTACGACCCCGGAGCTTATTGAATTATTTTGGGCAATACATCACCCTGAACAGGCAGAAGTTGGATACTACCCAGAAATTTTACCCGAACTTCTAAGCTAATTTATCTAAATTTAAAATTTAAAATTTGAAATTTTTAATTTGAAATCAATTTGAAAATAATAAATGAATCCATTTGAAAATAAATACGATTTAGAGACAAGGACGACTCAGTTTTCAAGTGGATTAATTATTTTTTGCAAACTATGTCCAAAAAATATAATTACTATTCCATTAGTTAACCAGCTAATCCGTTGTGGTACAAGCATAGGTGCTAATTATAGAGAAGCTAATGGAGCTTCCAGCAAAAGAGACTTTCAAAATAAAATTTTTATTTGCAAGAAAGAATGTAAAGAAACTCTTTATTGGTTAGAATTAACAGGCAAGGCAGTTGAAGATGAAAAATTAAAAAAAGAATGCAGAAATTTATGGCAAGAAACAAAAGAGTTAACATTGATATTTAGCAAGATTGCTTATTCAACAAAAAATTAGTTTTGAAGTTTTCAAATTTCAAATTTAGTCATTTCAAATTGATTAAAAATTTCAAATTTCAAATTAAAAATTAATAGCCTATGGGATTTTTTGATGTTTTTAAAAAAAGAGAAAACGTTTTAGAGGACAAAATATTTGAAGAGGAAAAGTTTGACGTAAGGGACATAGTTGCTCCTCCATATATTGGAGTCGGCCAAGACCATATAAAATTAGGAGAACGGCTTGCCAAGTCGTTTTTTGTGTTTTCTTATCCCAGATATTTAAATACCGGATGGTTTTCACCGGTTATTGATTTAAACACGCCCTTAGACATATCTTTTTTTGTTCACCCCATCAGCAGTGAAATGATTTTAAAAAAATTAAGAAAAAAAATAACTGAAGTTTCTTCAGAACTTTTAGACAGGGAAGAAAAGGGGCTGGTGAGGGATCCTGCACTGGAAACCGCCTATAAAGATATTGAAAACCTGCGGGACAAACTGATGACGTCGCAAGAAAAAATGTTTAGATTCGGTCTTTATATAACTATTTATGAAAACTCTGAAAAAGAATTAAAAGACACAGAGCTTACTTTAAGATCTATATTTGAATCCAGATTAATTTATATAAAACCGGCGCTTTTCCGCCAGAAAGAAGGGTTTATTTCTTGCAGCCCTTATGGCCTAGATTTGTTAGAAGTTCATACTCCAATGGATACTGAGCCGCTATCTACTTCTTTTCCTTTTATTTCATTTGACCTAAGTTCAAATGAAGGAATTTTATACGGCATTAATAGGCATAATAATTCTCTTGTTTTGTTTGACAGGTTCAGTTTAGAAAACGCAAACCTCGTTTGCTTTGCCAAGGCCGGCTCTGGAAAATCCTACGCAATTAAATTGGAAATTTTGCGCTATTTGATGCAAGGAGTTGATACAATAATTATAGATCCGGAAAACGAATATGAATTTTTATCTGATGCAATCGGCGGATCTTTTTTCAAAATTTCTTTAACTTCGCCCAACCATGTTAACCCTTTTGATTTGCCTACTCCCGGCCCGGATGATAATCCGGACGATATTTTAAGGTCAAATATTATAAACCTGGTGGGATTGTTAAGAATTATGCTTGGCGGCCTTTCCCCGGAAGAAGACAGTATTATAGACGAAGCCCTTACGGAAACCTATGCCGTTAGAGATATAACCCCGCAGTCTGATCCGCAAACATGGAAAAATAATATTCCCTTGCTTTCTGACTTCACGGAGGTTTTAGAAAGCATGGAGGGAGCCGAATCATTGGTTCGACGGCTTAAAAAATATACCAAAGGAACTTTTGCTGATTTTTTTAACCAGCAGTCAAATATATCAGTAGATAAAAGTTTTGTTGTTTTTGGAATAAGAGACATGGAAGAATCCTTAAAACCAATGGCTCTTTATATAATTATGAGATATGTTTGGAATATTGTAAGAACAAAACTTAAAAAAAGAATTTTAGTTGTAGACGAAGCTTGGTGGCTTATGCAATCAGATGACGGCGCTTCGTTCTTATTTGGTATAGCAAAGAGGGGAAGAAAATACTGGCTTGGAGTTACAACAATTACCCAAGACGTGGAAGATTTTATGAAGTCTGATTACGGCAAAGCAATTATTTCAAACTCTTCAATTCAGTTTTTACTGAAACAATCATCGGCCACAATTGATATTGTACAAAAAGTATTTAACCTGACCGAACAAGAAAAATTTCTATTGCTTGAAGCCGCAGTTGGAGAGGGATTATTTTTTGCGGGCAAAAAGCACGTGGCTATGTCTGTTGTTGCCAGCTATACAGAAGACCAGATAATAACCACCGCGCCAGATGAGGTTTTAAGAATTAAAGAAGCAAGAAAAAAATTAATTAAATAATTATTCTCAAAATACATACTTATGGGGATTATACCTGGACCAGAACAGCTTACAAAAAAGGCGGTAATGGCGGGCGTTGCCGTTCCGGAAGGAATAATAATGCTGACTATCGCTATTTTTCTTGACATTGCGGGTCTTATTTGTTTTATTTTGGATTTTGCAGGCGTAGGAATAGTGTTAAGTTTTTTACCGGATATTATGGGTACCGTAGGCATTGGTTTTTGGGTTACTACCAGATCTTTTTTTAAAGGCGTAGTGGCAAAGGGGGTTTCGGATATGGCAGAAAAAACACTTAACGTAGGTGGCGGACTAGAAGGTGCAAAACAATTTCAAGGACAGGGCTCGTCTGTCCCAGTGCGGGCTGGAAAAAAGATTGCGAAAACGGGTATTAAGCTTGGCTTAAGCGCAATAAGGTTTATAGTCGCCCTTATTATAGAGTTAATACCTTTTCTGGGAGATATTATGCCGTCCTGGACACTCTTAGTTCTTTCTGAATTAGTGTCGGGAGAAATGTAAGTTTTTTGCGGTATTTTATTACGGCCCAGGCGACCTCAATAAGTTTAAAAAAATTTAATGGAAATAAAATATAAAAAATTGTTTTTTATTTGCTTATTGATTGCTTTTATTGCCCTGCCTTTAACTGTTGGTTTAAATAAAATAAAAATAAACTCCTCTTTTGCTCTTGAAATTGATTATCCCTCTTTTGGTGATTTAACGATTACCCAAAACAGCTCTTTGCCGGAATACGCAAAATATTTTTTTAATTTAGGAATGGCGTTAGCTGGAATGCTGGCGTTGATTGTGATCACTATTGGGGGCGCTTTTTATTTAATATCATTTGCCAGCGGTAAATTTACCGATAACGGCAAAGAATGGATCAAGTCGGGCGTTATTGGGTTAGTTATTTTACTTTCTTCTTATTTAATCGTTAATACCATTAACCCGGATTTAGTTTATTTCCGACTTGAAAATTTAATTCCTATTTTATCAAATGTTTTTCCCCCGGGCGACCGATCTCAAAAACAACCCCCAGGCAGCGAATATAAAGAAATTCCGCTCGGCGTAATAACGGAAAACCTTATATCAAGAACAAGAGATTGTTATGACTTTGACTCTAAGGGCAACCCAATTGAAGGGGAAAAGGTTAGAAGTGACAATAATACCATAAGCCTTCCTACTTATTTAGACCATGATAGGGTGGATTGCTTCTTAAAACTTACTGACGCGGCACAAAGAAAAGCTAAAGTAATTAAAGATTTATCAGATAAAATAATGGAGCTAATGGCACAGTGCTCCTGCCAGGGCAAGTGTGATTTAACCTGCGATAGTTGTACGTATAGTGGTGTTTGTCCTGCTCCGAATCCAAATCAAGAAGGACTGTGCGGAGGAAGTTGCGTCGGGGCCGGGTGCCAAGGCGAGAATGATTGTTGCCCCCCGGGAGTAAAAGATAAAATACAAGGAACCAATGATGCAACAATAGATATTATTGACTGCCAGGGAAATATAAAAAAATATAAAGGGTTAGAAGAATTTAGAACAAGTCTTTTTAATGTATCTAACCTTATTGAATCTCAAATTGTAATTGGCGGTAAAAAAATAACAATAATTGATAAAATAAAATGGAAAAATCTTAAACTAATAGAGCAATTAATGTATTTGAAAGAAAAGATGGTCCAAGTTGAATCAGAAACACAGCTTGACTTAGACGAATTAAAAAAAGCAAAAACAGAAATGGCGAATTGTTACGACATCAAGTCTTCAGCTGATTTTTTGAAGATAAAAGAAAACACGGAAAAAGATAAGAAAACAATAAACCCTCAAAAAACATTTTACGATCCTATTACTAAAGATTTGGTCAACTCCTCTAAATATTGTAAAGGATTTAATTATTCAAATTCCGGCTGTTTTAAAACCTGCCAAGATAAGTGCCCGGACTCAAGCATACAAGTTGCTTCAAGTTACGCGTCCTGTGGCCATTGTGAAATAGACGACTCTAGGTGCTTAGTAAAACAACAGGCTTGCGTTGAGAAAAAGTATAATGAACGACCGTGCACATTTAGTAGTTCTCAAGAAGATTCTGATTTTGCGGGTTGTATAGAGTCTTGCAAGGGAGATTGTTTAGATAATTGCCAAAAAAGATATTTACTTGATTCAGATAATGTTGAATGCGAAAATCCTAAAGAATGCCGTGATTCTAACGGGGTATGTTCTCTTACTAATTGCGATGATAAATGCGAAGATCCAAGAGAATGCCGTGATTCTAACGGGGTATGTTCTCTTACTAATTGCGACGACAACAATCCTCCGCCGGGAGAATGTCTTGATCATTATGACCAGTATAAAATTTGTGAAAATCAATGCAATAATAATTCAAAATGTATTTTAGACAATAAAGAAAAATGCCTAATAAGTGGCAGTGGGTTTCAGGGATGTGCGTCTCAAAATAGTGATTCCGGGAACCTAATATCCTGCATTAATAATAACTATTTATGTAAATATGGTTCCAACGAATATGCCGGGTATAAAGAATGTTTAAAGGCAAAAAATTCTGCTCTTTATTCTTCTCCTTATCTTTTTGTAAATCCAAATCTTTTAAGATGCCCGGACCCATACAAAATAGTAGTGGGAGAGGAAACTACGGCAATGTGCTCAGAAGTATTTTTGGAAACGGCTAAATGTTTACCTTCTTCAAAATGCCCTACATGTCCTTGTGGGCTCATCGATGAAACAATTGTTTTTTCGGGCGACAGTGTTGGTTGTCTGCCAGGGTCGTGTCTTGGCTCTGACGGAATATGCTCTCCGGGTAATTGTTTTAATAAAAATACAAATAATAACAATAACGGAAACCAAAACGGAAACGGAAAAATTAGTATTACTGTTAAAAAAAATGTTCTTGTCACAGCAGAATGCAGTGAATTTGCTTACAATAACGACCCCCTAACATTTTATTGTAGAACCGGCTGGGAGCCGGAAGCGCCTTTGTCTGGAAGGTGGTCTGACTGCTCAATGGCAGAAGAAATACCGGTTGGACAAACAGTAGATGATTCTATAAAATGGGCCAACGAGCTAATTGAAAAAATGAATTCTTTAAACGATCCAATCAGTGAAATGTTAAAAGCTATGAAAAAGATTGGAGACAAAAAAGAAGACGAATATTGTAAATGCAATAGCAAATACGACATTGATAACAAAGATCAAAATAAGGCCGGAAAACCAATTTGTGCCAGTAATTGTAAATATAATGAAGCTCTTATTGGTTGCCCACTGGGATCGTGTCTTGGCTCTGACGGAATATGTTCCCCGGGCAATTGCGACAATAATTCTTGTCCGCAAGGATCGTGCCCTGGCCCTAATGGGTGGTGTTCTCCGATTAATTGCGGCGGTTACTACTGTCCACCAGGGTCGTGCTTTGGCCCAAATGGATGTTCTCCGCTGAATTGTGGTTATAACGGTTGTCCACCAGGCCAATGTCCCGGCCTCGGGGGGTGCTCTTTGGGTAATTGCTCTGGTAGCGCTAACACTACTAATGCTAACGAAAATAATAGCGAGAATCAAAACAAAAACGAAAATTCTGTTTTAAACGAAAACAGCGATCCAACTTTAATTTGCTTTTGCTCAGTTACGCCGTGTTTAGGAAATCCGTGCCAACAAATGATTGATTATCTTTCTGAAATTTCAGATCTTTATAAAAAAATACGGCAAGGTTTTATAGATTTTTATGTTTACTTTGTTTCAGAAGAAGAAACGGATATTTTAAAAGAATTAATTTATTCCAGAAAGGAAATGAACAGTTGCAGCCAGCAGGTTGTAAAGAAGGGGGAAGAAACGACAAAAACAATAAGTTGCACAAGGGCATACGAAAATAATTTTATTGATAAAAGATGCTATGGGTTTTTAGAGGGCCAGATAAAAAATGAAGAATTAACCGACAATTGGTTTTGTTGCAAAGAGGCTTTGAAATAAGTAAAAATAGAAGTTTAAAATTTAAAAAATTAAAAAATATGCGTAAAAAATTATTTTTATTCTTTCTGCTTTTTTTTCTTTTAGTAAGCAACGGCTGTTCTGCCGCTATTAATATTGAAGTCCCCTTATTTAATACACCAAATCCAACACTGCCCCAATATATAGTGTTTTTTTTCCAAATGGCAATGGCTTTGGGCGGGATTTTGGCTGTTTTAAGTTTAGTTTTTAGTGGTATCCAGTTTATATATTCTTCGGGGAACCCCGGGGGCATAGGTGAAGCAAAAAAAAGAGCGCAGAGCGCTATTTTAGGGATAATTATTTTGCTTTCTTCTTTTATGATAATAACAACAATTAACCCGAAATTAGAAAATGTAGAATTTACAGAAGGGTTAAAACCGATAGGGGTACTTTTTTTTACAGGTGGAAATAGCGGAGAAAAACCCGCGCCGATGAGAATGGAAAACCTTGATGTTATAAAACAAGAATATAAAAAAATTGAGTGGAAAGCGACGATCACAGACACATTGGGCAACCAAATAAATAATTGCGACCCGAAAAATCCAAATGCTGTTTATGTTGTTTATTGGTATAAAGACTATAATTTTGAAAATGTCTATTCCGTAGATAGATTAAAGTGTGGCCAACCAATAGACTTTAGTGGAAATTCTTATTTAATTGTAAAAGAGACTCCTGGTGTTTATTTTTACGACGGAAAGGATTGTTATCCTGCCGCTGGAAGTAAAAACGTTCCCGTTACCCCCCACACCCAAAATATACCAGAAGATGCTGGAATGGACGGACAAACTGTGCATTCAATACGCATTGTTAACGGCCCAGATCCTAAAAAGGGGCCTTTCTTTGGTTTAATTTATTTTAACAGCACAGATTATAGAACAAGCGAGAATGTTATTCTTAATGGTTTCCAACATTTTATGTTTAGCACAGGCCTGTCGGAAGAGAATATATTTGATAACAATTCTCGTTGTTTTTCAGGAAACCAAATTGGCTCTGGAAACGGCCTAATCTCAAAAGGCAGTTCTTATGTTATATATAAATGGGTTGGTTTTAAAGAGGATGGCACACCGGCCAGTGCAGGAGCTAATGGTGGAATTACTTTATATACAGAAGTCAGTTGGCTTGGCGGATATTACCAGCAGGCCCCGCCGTGGATGCTTTGGATGCAAATAAATTTACCAGAAACTCCCGTCTTTTATCCTGCAAATACAACTATACCCAAAGAAAGAAGAGATCTTTGTAAATTTTTTAATCCTGAATATTCTTGTTTAAAATCTTTTGAAATCAAAGGAAATTATCTTGTGCTTGTATCGTCGGGAGAGGATAAACCATATAAATATAATAAGTTTAAAGCCCAAGTTTTTCCTATTTCTTCAAGGCTTCAAGAAAATTATGGAAACCGACCAACTGGCTACTCTATAGAAAGGGGCACTCCCGAATTAAAAACCGACTATATCGGAGACAAATCCGCATATTTTATAAAAATAATACCGCTAGCCGAAAGGTTAAGATAGCAACGTTGGTAATTGGCGTTTAGTTGTGTTTTAAAATTTATTTTTATTATTTTTTTTGTTCTTAGATTTTTAAGTTTTTTAATTAATCGACATGTTTAAAATTAAAAAAAAATTATTCTGCAATTTTCTGTTATTTTTTGTATTTTTTTCTGTTCTTTATTTGTATCTGCCGACGGACAGTGTTTTTGCAGAGTTGGAAATAAATTATCCTGTTTTAAAAACGGGGGCAAGTGTAACAACCCAAACTTCGGTTCCTGAATATTTAAAATATGTTTTTGATTTTTCAATGTTTATCGGATTTTTTGCTGTTTTTCTGTCGTTGGTTGCCTCGGGAATTCTTTATTTGCTCGCACCAGCCTTGCCAAGTGCTTTGGGAACAGCCAGAGATAGGGTTTCAGGAGCAATTTCGGGATTGCTTATTTTAATTACTGTTTATTTAATAATAACAACCATTAACCCTGCTTTGTCTGTTTTTAAAACAACCCCGCTTTCAAAAGCGCCCGAGTTCCCCCCTTTACCGCCTCCGCCTGGGGTTCTTTTTTATAAAGGTATTGATTGCCCGGCTCCCGACCCCGATTTAACAACCGGTAGCTTGCCCGACCTTAAAGAATTAAACCGTAATATCTATTCGGCAAAAATTATACAGGGAGGGGGTCAAGGAGTTTATTTTGTTTCTATTTTATATGAAAATCCTAAGTTTAGAGGAAAATGTTTTTATGTTGACCCTAATATAGGGTGTGAAAACCCTAACAACAATATAGAACCTTTTGCATCTTCGGCTTCTGTTGAAAGATATAGCCAGGTTCCTTATGGTGATGTGATTTTTTTTAGAAACATCGACTCTGAGCCGGAAGGAGGGTCTTTTACGGTTAAAAACTCTGATATTAACGGAATTTATTTTAAAAGCCTCGACCAATTAAGATTTATAGACTCGTCTGACAGTTGTACTGTGCCCAAAAAAGAACAAGATTGTATAGTGTGGAGCGAGACCCTTTGCTCTGACTGCACCATAATAGATGGAAAATTTTGCGCAAAAACACAATGCCCCTCGTTGGCCGGAGATAACATCGGTTCTATAAAAATAAACGGGAGTTATCTTGTTTTATTTGTATACTTCGACTCAACAAAAGACCCAGCCAAGGGTCCGTGGTCTTTTTGCCAGGCTTTCCCCACCCCGGATGATATAAATAGAATAGGACCGCAACAAATAAAATGGGAAGATATTGAAAATAATCAATTATACAAAAAGCCTAACTGGGTTGCTATAATCCCAATAGAAAAATAAATAAATAAAGTAAAAAAAAGCATTAGAGGGTCCGACCTTCTAATGCTTTTTACGTATAAAATTAATTAAATTATCTGTGCTTTCTATCGAGGCCTAATCACCACTCGCCTGTCTATGCCATCCCCCTGGCTCTCTGTAAAAATATCCGTCCTGCCCATTAATTCTGTATGAATAATTCTTCTTTCGTATGCTGACATAGGAAAAAGAACCTTTTCTTCTTTTGTCAGAACAACCTCATTTGCCAGATCATTGGCTAAATCTTTTAGGTGTTCTATTTTTTTCTTTTTGTAATCATTTATATCAAGGTTTAAATAAAAAATTTTTTGCAATTTTTTATTTAAAATTATCTTTAATAAACGCTGAATTTCAACTAGGGTTTGCCCCTTCTCTCCTATTAAAATTTGGGGCTCTTCTAGATTTATATTTAATTCAACAACGTCGCTAATTGCCTCACCCTCTTTGCTTGCCGGCTCTTTTTGCACACAAGATAAAACAACCTCAATTTGATGCATTGAAATCGTTGTTTTTTCAAAAAAATCTTTAACCGATTCTTTTATGTTGTCTATATCAGCTTGATTTAACATCTTGTTTTTTTTCTTTTAATATAAAATATTGCTGGCCTATGGAAAAAATTCCACTCACCGTCCAATAAAGGCCTATTGCCGAAGGCAGGCTTAATAATATTATAACCGTTAACCCGGGAAAAATATAAAGCATCTGTTTTTGCATTGTTTGTGAAAAGTCCGGTCCTTTTTTTACCTCTGTACTTTTTGGAGGCGCCAACATTTTTGTTTGAAAAAATTGTAAAACTCCGGCCATAACTGCGAAAAAAAAGTTTGGCTTAGACAAATCTACTAATCCTAAAAAAACAGCGTTAATTTCACCCGGATCTGAAACAAATCCATATAGATTGGAAAGCTCACCTGGATTTAGTCCTTTCCAAAAAACAGTATAAAGAGCAATTAAAATTGGTAGTTGAATTACTGCTAAGAACAAGCCTGAAAAGGGGTTTATTTTTTCCCTGCGATAAAGATCTAAGGTTTCTTTTGTTAACTGCTCTTTGTCGTCTTTATATTTTTTTTGTATTTCTTGAACTTTCGGTTGAAGTTTTTGAAGGGCTTTTTGAGAATTAAGAGCTTTTACCGAAACAGGATAAAGAACTAGTTTAATTGCTACGGTTAAAAGTATAACAGCTATTCCAAAATCATGTCCGGGTAAATAATTATAAAGCAGAATTAAAAAATTAAATAAAGGATGATATAAAAGTGTGTCAAAAATTTTTATTAAAGTCTCAAACATTTAGGTTGGTGTTTTACTGTTGTTTTTCAATTAAATTCGCCTTTTTTAAAAGCTTTATCAGGTTTTCTTTTGTTTCTAAAAAGTTTTCTTTATCTATTCCTGGCAATATAATTAATGCCGCATCCAGCCCGTCTCTTTTATTATCCTTTGCGCTTTCTTTTTTGCTGGTGTTGGCCGGGTGGCAACAAAAGATATCTTTTAATAAACTGTTTTTTATATTTACTCTTATAATTTCTCTTATCTTTCTTTTAATTCTATTTCTTACAGTTGCCTTTTTTGAAACTTTTTGGCTGATTATAAATCCAAACCGATCTATGTCTAAATTATTTTTTATTGTTTTTAAAACTAAAAAACCTTCTTTAAAAGTTTTTCCGCCCTTAAAAATCGCCCCAAAATCCTTTTCTTTTCTTAGCCTGTTTTCTTTCGCTAGCATATAAATCTGTAAATTATTTGTTCTAAAATCCTAATAAAAAATTAAAGATAAAACTTTAACCGACAAAGAACAGAGTAAATTAGTTTCGGCTTATACGCTTAATTTTTTTCGGCCCTTTCTTCTTCTTTTTTGAATAACCTGCCTGCCTGTTTTTGTTTGTTTTCTTTTTAAAAACCCGTGTGTTTTTATCCTTTTTTTCTTTTTCGGTTTATAAGTAAAACTCATATATAGAAACCCTTTGAGGGCAAATTATTTGAATATATTTTTATATTTTACTGATTAATATATTATATTAAAAACTCGTATTTAGTATAATACGCCTACATAACACGATTTTTTATATAATACAATTAGTATAGCTTAAAAAAAACCCCGTGTCAAAACAATTTTTATGGTTTTTAATCTTTGGTTTCTGGTTTAAAAATATATTTTATCTACTATGGGCCGGCTATTTTTTAAATTTCATAAGTGTAAAAAAATAAATAAAAAAGTATTTTATAATTTTTGAAAAAATTTTTAATTATCCTATTGTGCGTCTGAATAGAAATAGGCCTCACAAGTTATCCACAACTTGTAAACATGCCTTCTTATTTTGTTTTTATTTGACAAACGTTAAATAAAAAGGAAAAATATAATATTGTGCAAGATATAATAATTCTATATAATAATTCAACTGACAGTCAGTTGGGTTATAATTAAAATCAAAAATTTTTCTTAAAAAAATGATAATGGGGGTCACTCCCTAAAATCTTTTAAAAAGCATGAATAATAATGAGCTTTGGCAATCGGTTTTAGCCCAGGTGCAATTTCATATTTCGAAGGCAAATTTTGCCACTTGGTTCCAAAACACTGAGATTGTCTCAAAAGACGAAGAAAAAATAACTATTTCTGTTCCTAATGCTTTTTCTAAAGAATGGCTTAGTAATAAATATAATAAACTGCTTTTGAAGACTCTGCACGAAATAGATTGCACAATCAAAGACTTAAACTTTATAATAAAGCCACAATCCTCAGAAAATAATCAATTAAAAAATTTATCTGAAAATACAAAAATAGAAACAGAGCAGTTAAAGTTTGACGAATTTAAAACAAATAAAGAAACCAACCTTAATCCCCGATATACTTTTGATAATTTTATTGTTGGATCTTTTAATGAGTTATCTCACGCTGCTGCACTGGCAGTTGCAGATAGCCCCGGGTCTACTTATAACCCTTTATTTATATATGGTGGAGTCGGTTTAGGGAAAACTCATCTTATCCAGTCAATTGGAAACAAAATAAGCGATAATTTTAAAAAGAAAAAGGTTAAATATATTTCTTCAGAAAAATTTGTATCTAGTATAATTTCTGCTATTAGGAGTAATAATATAGAAACTTTTAAAACAAACCTATCGTTAATTGATGTTTTGATTATTGATGATATTCAATTTTTAGCAGGAAAAACTAAAACCCAGGAAGAGTTTTTCCACGCCTTTAACTCTTTGTATGAAAAGAATAAACAAATAATACTTTCCTCTGATAGGCCCCCTAACGCCATACCAGAACTAGAAGAAAGGCTGAGGTCTAGGTTTGAAGGAGGCATGATCTCTGATATTAGTTTGCCAGACTACGAAACAAGGCTTGTTATTCTTAAATCAAAGCTCCAAGAAAAAAACGCCGGGCTATCTGAAGAGATTTTAGATTATATAGCAACAAATGTTAAAAAAAATATAAGAGAATTAGAAGGGGCGTTAAATAAATTATTAATTTACTGTAAAATTAATAACAAATCCCCTGACTTAGAAACCTCTAAAAAACTTTTAAAGGGGTTTGTTTTTTCGCCTTTTAATATTGCTAATTATAAAAAAATAATTGAAACCGTCGCTAAATTTTATAATTTAGAGGAGAAAAACCTTTATGATCCTACAAGAAGAAGAGAAATTGTAAAACCAAGACAAGTTGCTATGTTTTTATTAAGAAAAGAACTAAAATATTCTTTTCCTTCTATTGCTAGAAAATTTGGGGGGAAAGACCACACAACCGCAATTTATGCTTATAAAAAAATCCTTCAAGAAAATGAGGAAAACAATAAATTAACCGAAGAATTAAACCTAATAAAACAGAGAATATATAGTGGATAAAATTGGTTAAGATGTGACAATTTTTGTGAATTAAAAATTATAAAAAATTATAACCAGAACAACCCCTCCCTATTACCCTAATTACTTCCATAATTATTCCACATTATTTGCACAGTAGTTTTAAGACTAAAAAAGTGCCTTTTACCTTAATCTAAAAAAATAAAACTTCGTCATTAATAACAACTATTATAAATTATTAATTAACTAATTATTATTAATTAATAAAAAGTCTAAAATATATTTTTCTGGTTAAAGTTTAAAAAATAAAAACAAGGTATGAAAATAGAAATATTAAAAGAAAATTTTAAAAACGGACTAAGTATTGTGGAAAAAATAGTGGGAAAAAATTTATCCTTACCTATTTTAGACAATGTTTTAATTGAGGCAGAGGATAATTTTTTAAGCTTAAGTTCTACAGATCTCGAAACGGCAATAAAGTTGTGGATTTTAACTAAAATCGTAAAAAAGGGGAAAATTGCCGTTCCTGCTAAATTTATTTCTAGCTTTATTTCTTTGTTGCCAGACGAAAAAATATTATTAGAAGAAAAAAAACAAAGCCTATATATTGAGTGTAAAAATTTAAAAAATCAAATACAAGGATATAATCCGGAAGAGTTTCCCATAATACCGGAATTTAACAATTTAGAATATTTAGAGGTGGATAATAAAAAGTTTTGCCAAGGGCTTTCCCAGGTTGTTGATATTGCTTCTACTTCTCAAACAAGGCCGGAAATTTCCGGGGTTTATTTTCTTTTTTCTAAAAATTTAATAAAAATGGTTTCAACTGACAGTTTTAGACTGGCAGAAAAAAATATTATTCTTGGTTCGCCAATTAAAAAAGAGGTTTCTTTTATACTCCCCCAAAAACCAGCCAGAGAAATAATGAATATTTTAGGAGAAAAAGAAGGGGTTCTTAAAATATATTTTTCACCACACCAAACATTATTTGAGTTTCCTATGAAAGAAGCGGCTCACCCGCAAATTCAAATTACATCAAGGTTAATTGACGGAGAATATCCTAATTACGAAGAAATTATTCCTAAAAAATTTAAAACCCACGTTATTCTTAAAAGAGACGAGTTTTTAAGCCAAATTAAAACAGCGTCTTTATTCTCCGGTAAAATTAACGAGGTAAAAATTACAGCAAATATTCAAAATAAGGAGATTGAAATATTTTCTCAAAATCCAGAAATAGGACAGAGCCATTCTGTCATTGCAGGAAAAATAGAAGGAGAACCAATAGAGGTTTCTTTTAATCATAAGTTTTTAATAGACGGGCTCTTGAATATAAAAAGTTCAGAGGTTATGTTTGACATAAGTAAAGAAGAAGGCCCGTGTGTATTAAGGCCGGTAGGAGATATAAGTTATATTTATGTTGTAATGCCCATTAAATCAACATAAAAAAATAACACAAAAAACTAAACTAAACAAATAAAAAAATTAGGGTCACTCCCCCTAATTTTTTTATTTGTTTAGTTGTTTGAAAAACGGACTATTTTCCCGAAAGCCAATTATTTATTCCCGTTTGCCATAAAAAATATTGTTGGTCTTGAGATGGGTTTTCTGGCGGTGGGCCGAGGGGATTATTTTTGTTTATATAATATAATATCGTATTATTGTCGTCTAAAGGTAATTGTCCTAATAAAGCAGGGGCTCTGTCTGTTATTGGAGCTGGGGGGATAAAATTTTCTATGTCGTGGGAAGACAATATTTTTTCCATAATTTTTCTCCAAATCGGGGCAGCCAATCCGGCGCCCGTTTTTTTATCTATAGGAGAATTATTATTATTTCCAACCCAAACGCCGATTGTGGCAAATGGGGTATATCCTAGGGTCCACGCGTCTTTAAAGCTTTGAGTTGTACCGGTTTTTACAGCGACCTGATAATCTTTAAAATAAAGCACAGAGTTTGGACCAAATATAGGGGCCCTTGCATCATTATCAGATAAGACGCTGTTTATTTCCCGCGCTATTTGCGTATCTAAAACCTTAGAAGGCTCTTTTCTATTCTCTTCAATAATATTACCTTCACTGTCTTCTATTTTTAAAATACTGACAACAGGAGCCTTCAAACCCTCTGTGGCAAACACCCCATAAGCAGAAGTAAGTTCAAGGAGGTTTATTTCTCCGCCCCCCAACACAAGAGACAGCCCGTATCGATCCGGATCGTTTAGTGTTGTTATTCCAAAGTCTTTTGCAGTTTGCAAGGCGCTGCTCATTCCCGTAAGATATAAAGTTTTTACAGAGGGCAGGTTTAAAGAGCCAGCCAACGATTGGCGCAAACTAATTTTACCGCGATATCTTCCGTCGTAATTTTGGGGGCTATAACATTGTAATCCATATTGGTCGGTTTCTTGGTTGCCGTCCGGGCTGCAGTAAGGGTTAAACTCGGTTTTAACATCCCATAATATTGTTTCTGGCGTAAATCCCTTTTTAAAAGCTGTGGCATAAACAAAGGGCTTAAAAGACGATCCTGGCTGGCGCTCTCCCATTGTAGCTACATCAAATTTTGGTTCAAACAAGCAATTTGCTTCTATTTTTTCATCGCATCCTACAGGATAAGATTCTTGGAAATAATTTTTAGATCCAATTAAAGATAAAATTTCACCTGTTTTAGGATTAATTACGACAAGGGCAGTATTATTGGCGTTAAATTGTACATTTGTTTTATCAGCCTCTTTTACAACCTCTTCTGCATAATTTTGTAAATCCCAATCTAAAGAGGTATAAACCTTTAATCCTTTTTCTTTTAAGAAATTTTCCTCATATTTACCTTCCAAATATTTTCTAATATACATTATAAAATGAGGCGCTTTTATCGGTCGGGTAATACCAGAAAAACCTATTTTCTCGTTTTTTGCCTGGTTTAATTGTTCTTCATTGATATACCCTAAGCTCTGCATTCTCTCTAAAACATAGTCTTTTCTTTGCAGTAGTTCGTTTTTATGCAATCCATAAGGAGAGTAATAACTTGGCGCAGGAATTATTGCAGCCAACATTGCGGCCTCTGCCAAAGAGACATCAGAGGCCGGCTTGCTAAAATAGGTTTGACTTGCCGCTTCTACCCCATAATTATTTTCTCCAAAAGGAATTTTATTTAAATACCACTCAAAAATTTGGTCTTTAGAATATTTTCTTTCAAGTTCTATACTTAAAACAGCTTCTCTGATTTTTCTGGCTAAAGTTTTTTGTCTTGTTAAATAAACAGACCTAATAAGCTGTTGTGTTATGGTTGAGCCTCCCTGGCTGGTAGATTTTAGTTTTAAATCAACCAAAACAGCTCTTATTATTCCTTCTGGGTCTATGCCCGAGTGTTCATAAAACCTGGAATCTTCGGAAACTAAAATAGCATTTTTAAGATTGTCGGAAATTTTATTAAAAGGAACAATTTCTCTTTTTTCTTCACCATAAATATCATATAAAAGCACCTTACCCGTTCTATCATAAATTTTAGTTGATTGTATAAAAGAGTTTTCGGTAAATTTTTCCGGCCTAGGCAGGTCATAAGTATAATAAAAAAATAAGAGTATGATAAAAATACAAAAAAGTAAAAACAAAAAAAACAAGGATTTTATTATAAACAATATAATTTTTTTTCTATCCATTTTAAATAAAAATTTTCGCCGGTCTGTTTAATAAAAATCCAGACGGCGACTTATTAAAGAAATAAAAGGCCATTATCGGCAATAGGCCGGGCTCTTGGCGTATTTCTGATTATTTGGTTAATTTTATTCTAGGACTTTAGCGAATCCGCCAGAATAAATTATTTTTTTAATTATAGGGCTTCAAGCCTAAAAATCAAGACCAATCAATAATAAAAAAAACAAAAGCTCCGCAATTCTGGGAGCTTTTGTTTTTTTTATTCTTCTGTTTCGTCTTTGTCGTCAGCGTCGTCATCAAGTATTTCGTCGTCATCGGCAACCTCTTCTTCCCCGTCTGTTTCTTCTTCGTCGTCTAATGTGGTCTCTTCATCTAAGTCGTCTTGGTTTATTAATCTGGTTAAAAATTCCTCTTCCATGTTTATTTTTTAAACATATTTTTTCAATAAACAAAAATATTTAAAAATTAAGTTTGTTGAAAAAATAAGCCTTATTTATCCAGTTAAATAAAATTATTGTTGCCCCGTTAAACAATTTTGTTTTTATAAAATTATTTAATAGGGCAAAGACTTCAATTTCACGGAGATTAAAACGGTGTTTTTGCAATCTTAAGGTAAAATTATTTAACTAGATGAATCGACCTTGATTTTTAATTAGCAATCAGATATTTATTATCCCTTGTCCCTATTATATTTTTTCGTAAACGATTGTCAACCCTTTGCCCTGTTAAAAACCTTTTTAAAAAACAAATTAAATGCCAAAAATTTTATTTTATTTAAAACAGATTAAAGGGGTTAACTTTTAGCCATTAATCTTCAAGGGGGGCTTAAAGCGGCTTTATTGAGGCGCAAATTGCTACCCCCAGAGCATCTGAAGCGTCGTCTTTTTTTCTGTCCTTTTTTTTGGGATCGAATTTTTCCAAATCAAGAAGCCTTTTTATCATTTCTTGTACCTGTTTTTTTTCGGCTCTTCCGTATCCTACAACAGCCATTTTTACCTGCAGGGGGGTGAATTCGCGCACAGGAATTTTATAATTAGCGGCAGCTAATAAAATTACGCCCTTTGCCTGGCTGACAGAAATTGCGGTTTTTAAATTTTTGAAAAAAAACAAACTTTCTACCCCCATTATTGTCGGCTGATATTTTCTTATAATTTTTGAAAGATCTATATATATTTTTTTTAATCTTTCTTCCATTTTTAAACCAGAGCTCGTAGTTATACATCCGTAATCTAAAACAGTAAGTTCATTTTTTTTATGTTTTGATTTTTCTATTATTCCGTACCCCAATCTTTCAATCCCCGGGTCAATACCAATAATTATCATAAAATTTTTAATTATTTAAGGTTGGAATATATATTATTAACTGCGTCGTTATCGTCTAGTGCCTCAAATAATCTTTGTGCCTGTTCGTTTTCTTTTTCAGAAATTTCGACCTCTTCTTTGGCAACCCAATCTAAAGAAGAAGAATCAATTTTTATTTGTTTTTCTTCCAGGTTTTTTTTAACCATTTCTAAACTTTCAGGGCTGGTATAAACATCAAGAATATCATTATCCCAACAAATATCTTCGGCCCCCGCTTCAATAACAGCTAATTCAATTTCGTCTTTATTCATTGTTTTTTGTTCATTGTTAATTATTACAACTCCTTTTCTGTCAAACATCCATCGAACAGCCCCTTCTCCCGCCAACTTCCCATTATTTTGGTTTATAGTTGTTTTTATTTCACCAAGGGCTCTGTTTTTGTTATCCGTAATTCCCTCAACTATAAAAGTAATCCCGCCGGGTCCAAATCCTTCAAAAGAAATTTCTTCCAGTTTTTCTCCGGCCAACTCTCCTGTGCCCTTTTTTATAGCCCTTTCAATATTTTCTTTTGGCATGTTGAATTTTTTTGCCTGGTCAATTGCCATCCTTAATTTGGAGTTAGATATAGGGTCTGAACCACCTTCTTTTGCCGCAATGGTAATTAATCGTCCGACCTTAGAAAAAATCTTGCCCTTTTTGGCGGCATTTGCCATTTTTCCGGCCATTACTGTTTTTGCATGAGAATGTCCTGACATATTAAGTATTAGATGTTAGATATTGGGAACAAAGCGTTGAATAACGACAGTTCCCGTCACTAAATCTTTTTAATTTTTTGAAATTTTGTTTTTATTATTAAAACTATTATTCCGGAAATTATTGTTATTGTTAAAGCGGTAAAAAATAAAAACCAAGGGTTTGTTTTTTCGATAATTTTATTTTCTACAAAATCTCCTGCATTTTTGAAACTAGCCCCGCTAACGCCGGCCAGCTCAAATCCTTTATTGTTTTTATTACTAATATCAGATTTTTCTAAGTTAGACAAGCCTTCAGCCTTTTTCTTTTGGTTCTGAAAAATAATATTTGGGGAGCCGGGCGTTAGAGAGTCGCTCCATCCCCAGCCAGAGCCCGTTTTATTATATGACTGGCCCCTTGGGGCGTTATTATAAACCAGAGAATCAATATTCTTTCCTTCTGGGGTTAAAAAAATCAAGCCATCTTCGGTGTTGTTCAGGGTTATTTTAGTTTCCGTTCTTTTTAAAATTAAATATTTTTGGCCCATTATTTTTGTGTCCCACGGAAACACATAGGTTATTATAGATCCACTAGTATCTTTAATTTTCCAGCCCGACAAGTCAACCTCAAAATTATTTTGATTAAAAAGCTCAATCCATTCTTCTTGACTGTCATCGCCCTGCGGACTTGGGAGAATTTCGCTTATAAAAACTCCACCAGGATAAACTACCGGAGTCGGTATAAACGTTGAAGTAGGCTTGGGGGTGGGAGTTGGCGTTGGAGTTTGATTAATTTCTTGGGTGGGTTGCTGGGTTTGAACAATTTCTGTTTGACAGCCAACACAGGCAATCCCCTGGTCTTTTATTTTCTGTAAAGTTTTTGGGCCGATACCTTTTACTTTTAACAAATCGTCAACCGAAGAAAATGGTCTTACGTCAATAATTGCTTGGGCATATTTTGATCCAATCCCAGCCAGGGTGTCCAGCTGTTCTAAAGAAGCCGTGTTTATATCTACTGTCCCCGATGCTAAAATCCAGCTTGCCAAAAAGCAGGTAAAAATAAAAAAAAGTGAAACCGAAACTTTTTTCATATTTATTCATTATAAAATAAACATCCAACAAAAACCACCTCAATTAAAAGGTGGTTTTTTGTTTGTTTCACAAACAAGTAAAGCTGTCTTATTACAAAGCCTAGCTATATTACTTTTTTGTAGTAAATGACACTATATCGCCAAGGACTGTGCCATATTGGTTTTCTGCAACCACTCTAACATAATATTTTGTATTATTAGTTAGGTTGTTTGCATTTGCCGACACGTTGACTGCTGAAGTGCCACTGTCCAACGACTGTTCTGGGGTGGTCGAGGCTACAACACTAGAAAGCAAAGAATTATTGCTATATTCAAACCAATATGTTGTTGTAGCTCCATTGGGATTAACGCTGGCATTTAATTTTACCGAGGATCTGGTTATAGTATTAGCCGAATTAGTGTTAACAGATGGAGCTGTCGCAGCGGCCGGACCATTGGTGGTAAAATTTAGAATTTGACCATTTACTGTCCCAAATTGATTTTGTGCATTAAGACGGAAGTAATACTTGGTAAGCGGTTGTAAATTTGACAAAGAAGCTAAAACAGTCGATGAAGAATTACCGTTATCTGATGCTTGAGAAGGCGTAACTGCTCCTAAATTAGAAGTTAAACCATATTCAAACCAATATGTTGTTACTGAGCTTTTCGGGTTAATTTGGCCATTTAAATTTACGGTCGTTTTTGTGATATTTGTTGCAGGGGTTGTATTGACTATTGGGGTATTCCCGGTAGGAGCTGGCGTAGTGCTTGTTTTGAAACTATAAGTTGCCCCATTTACTGTTCCAACTGAATTATTAGCGCTCAATCTAAAATAATAATTTGTGTTAGAGCGAAGACCTGTAATATAGGCAGGAGCATAGAGTGTTGCATCCCCAGAACCTAGCAAATATGCAGAAGTTTTTGTGCCCAATGATGTTGTTTCTCCAAATTCATACCAGTATGTTGTTAGGGCGCCACCTGGATTGACCGTTCCGCTTACTACGACTGTCGAAATGTACGGCGCTGTGCTTGAATTTGTTTGGACGGTTGGAACACTAGTTTGAGAGACAGGAACGGGATTAGAATTTGTTGGTGTCGTCGTCGTGGGTGTTGTTGTAGGTGTTGTTGTTTTTGTAGGATTTTGTGGAGACATTTGTTGGCTAAAAAAATAAATTGTGCCAATGCCCAAACCGGCTACGACTAAACCTACAATAAGAATAATGATGTTTTTATTTGTCATAATTTTTATGATTAATTATTTAATTTATTATTAATGAGTGGCTAAATAAGCTCACGTGATTGCTCCAAAATAACTAAGTTTTATTAAATTTTTTCATATTTTTTATTTATTATTTATTAATTAATAAGTGACCTTTGCTCATTTTTTTGTTTACAAGCTAGCGGATAATTTAATTAACCAATCATAAAACTGTTGTAAAATGCTGCCAAAGGGCGAATCGCTTACTTTAATGCTCACTGGGATAGTTGTCTTTACTGGCACCTGTATTGTTGTGTCTATCGGCACATCTATATCTATTGGAACTGCAATAATTACCTGTTGTTCTATGGTCGGAATTGTTACGGGCACGTTTATTGTAGTTTTGATTGGGACAATGGTTTTAATAGGAACATTAAAAGTGCTGTCAATTACTACATCCGCCGTAAATGGCGTAGTGAGAGGTTGGTCTTGCATTTGTTTAACCATGCCAGCTATTTGTGTCGCTTCATCAGAAATTTGCTGTTTAACATTCAGCAGAACAACAAACAGCACAATATTTATAACCGACAAAATCAAAACCAAGCCCATAAAAAGATAATAAATTATTTTTTTAGCTCCGAATGTTTTTGTTTCCATATTTTTATTATTTTAATTTACGACTAACCTTTTTGAAATCTTCCTTAAAACATAAAATCAAATTATTGCGGAGCTACCGGAGTTATAGGTGTCTTAGGAGTTGTAGGGGTAGTAATATTTATGTTTGTGGTATTGCCATTTGGACTCTGATTATTTTTAATCATTTATTAAGTCAAAAATTTAACAATAATTGCAATAAGCGCAACAACGAGCAATATATGAACAAGACCGCCGCCCAATTTAAAACTAAACCCAAGAAGCCATAAAATTACTAAAATTACAACGACTGTCCAAAGTGTGTCTAACATTTTTTTATTATTTTTTTATTTATAATTTCTTTTTTCGGCCTTTGTTTTATTTTTATATTAAACATACGACGATTTGTACTGCAATAAAATTCTATAAATTAGGATTTGTATTTGCTTTCAAAAATAAATCAGAACTATTTTGTAAACCTGAATATATATTGTTGTTTGTGCGCATATAATTTTGTAAATTTATACTTGCCGTATTGTCAGAAATTTTTTGAGCAGAGATCGCAATCCCCCCAACGCCTATTAAGGTCAATGACAATATAAATGGTATTAATTTAAGCATGTTTTTAGCCCTAAATTACGAAATGAAATTTTTGATATAAATTAATTGGCTCAAAATCATTTCGTAACTTTAGGAGTATACATATATGACAGCTTTTGCGCCGATTCCTTACAAAAACGAAAAGCCATCAAAAATTTTGATGGCTTTTTTCGTATTAAAAATATTTTAAAATCCAATTTTTTTACGATTTATTTTTCATATAATCTAACACGCTGGATTTGATTGCTTCTTTTTCTTGATGCGAAAGAACTGCTGCCTTAGCTTTTTCAACAATAGAACTTAAGCTCCAATCTGATTTGACTAAATAATATGCAGGCTTGTTTTCGTTGGCTGACTTCATAACCCTTTCCTCGTGTTCGGACAGATTAGTCAAAAAAATAATTGGTACGCTCTTATCCCACGACTTATTTTCTCTTAATTTTTGCATCATAGTCAAACCATCCATCACCGGCATTAAAATATCAAGTAAAATAATATCAGGCTTTTCTCTAATCGCGGTATCAAGACCCTCCTGACCGTTACTGGCTTTCAATACTAAAAATCCTTCTTCGCCAAAACGCTCAGCGTATGCTTTTAACAAAGCCTGCTCATCTTCAACAATTAATATGGTTTGTTTTTTTTCGTTTGTCATAGTTATTTAATGTTATTATATTTGTTTTGCTCTGACTAATGGAATTGTGAAAGAAAAAGTACTACCTTCTTTTTCTTTCGACAAAAACCATACGTCGCCCCCTATGTGATCTAAAATTGATTTAACAATATAAAGTCCAAGCCCGGTGCCGGCAGTATGTTCGCTGCGCGCGTTGTCAGACCTAAAAAATTTAGTAAAAACCTTATCTTGCTGATTTAGAGGGATACCGCAACCGTTGTCAGCCACACTAACCAAGAGGCTGTTTTCTTTTATGATTTTATTATTTATTCTCTCGTCTTTTTTTACTTCCAAACTTTTAACAGTTATTGTGCCGCCCATAGCAGTATATCTTATAGAATTAGATATTAAATTGGAAAAGACCATGCCAAGTAATAATTTGTCGACAGCTATCATGTGCGTCAATTGATGAAATTCCTCTTTTAGAATAAGGTGTTTTTCCTCTAAGTTTGCGCGCGCTTCTTTAACGGAATTTTTTAAGACAGCTATAAAATCTATTGGCATCGGATCTACAGAAAAAATACCCATTTCTATACGAGAAACATTAAGTAATGTATTTATAATATCAATCATGCGCTGGTTGGCGCTGCGAATCTCATTAACATATTCTTTTTGTTTTGACGTAGTGACGCTGTTACTGCCACTTAGCAACATTTCTGTGTATGAACTTACAATCGTTGCAGGGGTTTTTAGCTGATGAGAGGCAACAGATATAAATTCACTTTTTGCCTTATCGGTTTCTTTTTCTTGCGTGATGTCTCGGAAAACAACGACGCAACCAATTAATACTCCGTGAATATACCTGATTGGCTCGGCTGAGTCGGCCACTGAAATTTTGGAACCATTTTTTTTAATCAATAACGTATTGTCGGCCATTGTGGTTTTATGTCCCGTTTTCATAGCTTCGGCGATAAAATCTTCACTCGGTTTATTGTCGGTTCCTCGTATAAATTTTATTGAATGGTTATAATGATTTCCAATAATCTCTTTGGCAGAAAAACCGGTCATTGTTACCGCTTTGCGGTTAAACAATATTACCTTACCCTCTTTGTCGCAAGCCATAACAGCATCTCCAATGGAAGCTAAAATCGATTGATTTTTTACAATAGTCATAGCAAGCTCTTCGGCTTTGAGGCTAAGTTCCTCTGCGGTTAGGGCCAACTTACGCCTAACACTTTCTTTTTCTTTTGCAACGACGGCGAGCTGTTTAGCTTTCAGGCGGAGCGCCTCTGCCGTCACCGCTAGTTTGCGCCGAACGCTTTCCTTTTCTTCTGCAGTCACCGCTAGTTTGCGCCTAACATATTCCTTTTCTTTAGCGGTTTTAGCAAGTTTCTTCGCTGTTAATTCCAATCTACGCCTAATGCTTTCTTTTTCCTTGGCTAAAACCCTAAGCTTGAAGATTGTATTATTAGACGCAGATGCAGAAATAATAGTTTTTTTGTTCATATATTTCTATTTAACATAGATTACTGGATACATACTCAATATAAGACGCATAAAAAGCTAGTTCCTTACAAAAAAATACGCACTCAATTATTAAAATAATTTTTATACTATTTTTCTGTTTTTTATTTAAAAGTTCCCAATTCCTTAAAGACATTTTTTCAGCGCCCTTTCAACCCATCTATAAACTATGCGACCCCCTTCTTCTAATTTTTTTGTTGTTTTGTATTTTTCTGCCGTCTCTTTTATTATTTTATTATAAACATCCTCACAAATTATTATATTTTCTTTGTTCTTCGTACTTATCGGAAATCGCATAACAAAATGCGCGTCTATCGTAAATATTTACTTCGCGAGTTATATATCCGTCATTAAACAAACC
>Ga0172379_10003358_pt1 | contig 25685 bp, 22 predicted proteins | sample GrowelOW334metaG_FD_119756 | JGI IMG/M metagenome (GOLD analysis project Ga0172379, IMG submission 119756) | Groundwater microbial communities from an aquifer near a municipal landfill in Southern Ontario, Canada - Groundwater well OW334 metaG | ecosystem: Environmental > Aquatic > Deep...
AGAAAGACCGGCAGTTAATGATTTGCGAATTTTAATGGAAGAGTTAAACTTTGAAAAAGAGCTGGTTATTCAAGAATCTGGTGCCAAAAATGTGATTTTGCGGTTCCAAGAATCCAATGAAGATGCCCACCAGAACATTGTCAACAAATTAAAGGAAAAATATCCGGACAATTTCCAAGAAGAAAAGTTTGAATCAATCGGTTCGGTTGTTGGCAGTGAACTTAAGACCAAGGCCATTTATTCGATTATTATAGTTTCCATTGCTATTATTATTTATATTGCGGTGGCCTTTCGCAAAGTTACTTATCCTGTGGCTTCGTGGAAATATGGTCTGTTTGCAATAGTTGCTCTGCTCCATGATGTGGTTATTACTTCGGGGATTTTTGCGGTTTTGGGAAAATTTGCCGGAATGGAAGTTGGTTTGCCTTTTGTGGCTGCGCTTTTGACTATTCTCGGTTATTCGGTCAATGATACTATTGTTATTTTTGACCGTATTAGAGAAAATTTGGGGCGAGTTTCAAAGCAATCATTTGCTAGCCTTGTCAATTTGAGCTTGAATGAAACAATGACCAGATCAATCAATACAACCTTGACAACATTGCTGTCTTTGGTGGCTATTTATCTTTTTGGGGGAGAATCGATTAAATATTTTGCTTTGGCATTATTAATCGGTATTTTCCTCGGAGCGTATAGTTCAATTTTTGTGGCCAGTCCGTTATTGGTGGTTTCTGAAGCCATGAAAAGAGAGAAAAAATAACGCTATCATAAACAAAAAAGCCGATTTTTGACAATCGGTTTTTTTGTCGGCAGAAGTGTCTGCATGGTTAGCTTTATTTATTTTTGCTAAATTTAGACAAATAAGATTTTGTGAAATTTGACGGAAGTGCTTGACATTACTATTTTTAAATGATATTATTTAGTAAGAAAATTAACTTATTATTTAATAGCTCGCTTGTCGGTTATCGGACAAAATATGTCAGAAAATTTCAACTTTCATCAGTTATTCCAAAACCTTTTGGCCAAATTGACCGAAAGAGAACAAATTGTTCTCAAAAATCGTTATCACTTGACCAATGAATTAAACAAAAAATCCACTTTGAAAAAAATTGGCGATCTTTATAATATTACTCGCGAAAGAGTTCGCCAAATCGAAAAAGAAGCGGTGCGCAAAATCAAAGAGTTGGCGCAAGAACAAGAGTATGCGGATTTTTTGAAAAATTTAGAAAAAGAATGTGCCGAATATATTGAAAAAAACGGGGGATTGGTTAGAGAAGATGTTTTGGTTAATGATTTTATCAAGCCCAATTTTCCTTTGGAAAATTGGCATAGTAATGCTTTTCTTTTTGTAATGGAGCATCTCTTGGATAGAACCCAAAGAGTGCTTGATCATGAATATTTTTATCCGATTTGGAAAACTGATGAGTTGAATTTGGACAAGGTGATTGACTGGTTGCGACAGATTGAAAAAGAGCTGATCGAGCAAAAAGAACTTTTGCAACATGAACAAATGTTGGTTTTGGCAAAAGAAAAATTAGTTACGGAGTTAGCAGGATATTTTTCTTTGCTTCAACAAAAACATGGTTTGCAAGATACGCAAAAATTTTTGGAAGCACACTTGGACGCTACTTCAAAGATTGAAAAAAATATTATCAATGAATGGGGCTTGGCGCACTGGGAAAATGTCCAACCAAAGAAATTGGGAGACAAAATCGCTTTGATTTTCAAAAAAGAAAACAAGCCATTGCATTTTCGTGAAATTGCCGAAGCCATCAATCAAGCCAAATTTGACGGCAAGAAGATTTGCGCGGCGACGGTGCACAATGAATTGATTGCCAATGGAGAGTTTGTTTTGATTGGTCGAGGACTTTATGCTAACAAAAATTGGGGTTTTGTTACCGGAACGGTAGCGGACATTATCAGAAGCATTTTTGCCGAGAGCGAGGAGCCGATGACCAAAGAAAAAATCATCGAAGAAGTTTTGCGCCAAAGACAAGTGAATCGGTCAACCGTTTATTTGACCTTGATTAACAAAAACAAGTTCCAAAAAACGCCTGACGGTAAATTCTATTTATTAAAATAATTTTGCGTGACAAAAAAAACGAGGTTATCCCCTCGTTTTTTGTTTATTGAAAATTAATTTTGTGTTATAATATATTCACAATGTATTTGTCAATCAACTTATGCAATTGGATATTTTTGGTTATATTTTAAATTTGGATTTATCTTGGTTTTATAATTTCGACAAGCAGTCGCCAGTTGAATCAATTTGGCTTTTTTTGAAAGTCGGAGGCTGGATTCCTTTTTTGATTGTTGTTCTGTGGGGGCTATGGGAAATGTTTGTTTTGCGTCAGCAGATAAAATTCGCCATGAAACAGTCTTATGTGATGTTGGCGATTGATATTCCAAGAGACAATTTGCAAACACCAAAAGCGGTAGAAAATATTTTTACGGCGTTGGCTGGTGCGCAATCAACGCCTGAATGGCATGAAAAAACGTTCAAAGGTGAATTTCAGATTGGCTACAGTCTTGAAATAGTCAGTATTGACGGATTTATTCAATTTTTGATTAGAACTCCGGTGCAATTTCGTAATTTGGTGGAAGCGTCGATTTATGCGCAATATCCGGAAGCGGAAATCGTCGAGGTTAATGATTATACCAAGGAGGTCAATACTGTTTTTCCCAGCGAAGAATATAATTTGTGGGGAGCTGATTTGGATTTGGTAACCAAAGATTATATTCCGATTCGTACATATTTGGAATTCCAAGAAAAATTGGATAATGAGTTCAAAGATCCAATGGCGTCGTTATTGGAAATAATGAATAGCATTGGTAAGGGTGAGCAGTTGTGGTTGCAAATTTTGGCGTCACCGGCTGATATTGGTTGGGAAAAAAATGGGCTAAAAGAGGTTGATAAAATGTTAAATATTGAACCAAAAGCCAAACCGAGTTTTTACCAAAAATGGTTTGGTGAATTTGATTATTTTTTTCATGCGGTTGGGGAATCTTTGTTGGGCATGCCGCCAAAACAAGTGGAAGAAAAGAAAAAAGATTTGATGACTTTGCTGAATGTTCCTCCTTCCACAAAACGCAAAATTGAGATGATTATCGGCAAGGTGGACAAAGTATGTTTCAGTTGCAAGTTGCGCTTTATTTATTATGGCAGAAGAGAAGTGTTCAAAAAGGGTTTGGGTGTTTCCGGAATTTTTGGCGCATTAAAGCAGTTTGGAGCGGCCGGATTGAATGGGTTCAAGCCGGGTAAAAACAAAACCGTGGCCAAGTTGTTTATGGTTGATCGACGAGTGGGAACCAGACAAAATCGGCTTTTGGAAGCATACAAAACCAGAAGCGGCGACACCGGTATTGGGCGTTATTTGTTGAATACCGAAGAGTTGGCAACTTTGTTTCACTTTCCATTTATTGAAGTCAAAACGCCGTTGGTCAAAAAGATTGAATCTCGTCGTGGGTTTGCGCCGATTGGTCTTCCGGTTATGGACAAAACCTTGGCGTCAGCTGAAGACAAAGTGGAAAATGAAAAAGTGGATAACCAAAAAGTTGGTATTATTGATTATGATAATGATTACTTTGAAAAACATTTTGCCGTTGACAAGACGGGTCTTAGTGACAAAATGCGCAAAGAGCAAATTTTACAAGCGATAAAAAAAGAACAACCGGAAACAGCGATTATTCCCGCGGATTTTGAACCGGATTTTTCTTCTTTGGCCGAAAAACAAGAAATAGCCAAAGCGGATGATGTCGAGAATTTACCATTTTTATAAAGTTCAAAGAAAGACTAAATATGCCAGATATTATAACACCATTTGCCATGACCAATTTTCGCAATCAAAAGCGAAAATTTGGTATCAAAACTGACGATCGGCGTCGTCATATGTATATTATCGGAAAAACCGGTATGGGTAAGTCTGTTTTGATTGAAAACATGGTTTATTCGGATCTTGCCAATGGCAATGGCGCTTGTCTTATTGATCCGCATGGCGACAGCGCGGAACTTTTGGTCAACTGTATTCCAAGTAATCGAATTAATGATGTTATTTATGTTAATCCGGCAGATATGGATTTTCCGGTGGCTTTTAATGTTCTCGAAAAAGTTGATCCCAAATATCGACATTTGGTGGCGTCAGGGTTAGTGGGCGTTTTTAAGAAAATTTGGGCGGACAGCTGGGGGCCTCGGCTTGAATATATTCTACGAAATACGATTTTGGCGTTGCTGGATTATCCTGATAGCACCTTGCTTGGTGTCAATCGTATGTTGGTTGACAAAGAGTATCGCAAAAAAGTTATCGCCAAAATTCAAGATCCGGTGATAAAAATGTTTTGGCAAGATGAATTTAGCAAATATAATGACAAATTTTTGACCGAAGCGATTGCCCCTATTCAGAATAAAATCGGTCAATTTTTATCAACTTCTTTGATTAGAAATATTGTCGGTCAAGTCAAGTCAACGATTGATATTCGCAAAATAATGGATGAAGGAAAAATTTTGATTTTAAATTTGAGCAAAGGCAGAATCGGTGAAGATGCGTCTGCTTTGTTGGGCGCGATGATTATTACCAAAATTCAATTGGCCGCTATGAGTCGGGTTGATATACCGGAAGATCAGCGTCGAGATTTTTATCTTTATGTTGATGAATTTCAGAATTTTGCGACAGATTCTTTTGCCAATATTTTGTCCGAAGCCAGAAAATATCATTTGTGTTTGACAATCGGTCATCAATATATCGGTCAGCTGGAAATTGGTGGAAATACGGTGGTGCGTGATGCTATTTTTGGTAATGTCGGAACATTGATTGTTTTTCGTGTGGGGGCAAGTGATGCGGAATTTCTTGTGCGAGAATTTACCCCAAAATTTACCGAAGAAGATTTGGTTAATTTACCAAAATATAATGTGTATTTAAAATTGATGATTGATGGAATTGCCAGTCAACCGTTTAGCGCCACCACCTTGCCTCCGATTTCCAAAAAAACAGATTCAACCGAGAATGTTATAAAAGTAACACGAGAAAGATATGCCAAATCCAGAGAAATCGTCGAAGACAAAATCGCTCGTTGGAGTGGGGTAGAAACCGAAGCGATGTTGGAAAAAATGGAAAAAGAATTGGCGGAAAAAAAATCATTGGAAATATTGCAAAAAAGAATTGATTTTATGGCTAGTTGGCGCGGTGATAATTTGCGTGAAGAAGAGATTTTTGCACCAAAAGTTGTGGTTGATGAAGACTTGGCAACGATTGAAAAAGAAAAGAAAGATGAAGTAATCAATATCGTGAAATGCCAAGGTTGTGGTGTAAAAACAAAAATTAATTTTAATCCCGATCCCAGTCGGCCGGTTTATTGCAAAGATTGTCTAAAAGATTTTCGACGCAAACAAGCGCTTGAAGAAAATATGCAAACGCGTCGTCAAGAAAATTCTGGTGTCAGTCGAAATTTTCCAAAACCTTTTGTCAAGTCAAATTCCTCTTATGTCCCAAATCGAACGGCGACTGAGCGCAAACCGGTTTTTGGGCCAAGAACAAATAGTTTTTCAAACACTCGAACTCAGCCGTCGTCGTCGGCAAATTTTTCTCGTCCATCCGCTCGGCCGCTATTTAACCAAGCCAACAAAGTTAATCCCGCAACTCGTCCGCAACCGCAATTTCCGACTATACCAAAATTGCCAAATCAAATGACTCCGGTTGAGGAAAAACCTCCGGAACCGCAAAAGTTTTTATCTTTGGCTGATTTAAAGCCACGCGAAGCGCCAAAAAGCAAAAATGAAGAATAAAATACAAAAAAATCGCCAGCTGGCGATTTTTTTGCTGGAGTAGTTCGTGGATAACTTTTCGTAAAATTTTGGTAAATTTGGTATAATATTAGTAGGGACAGAACATTGTTCTGTCTCTACTAATATTTGATTTATGAAAATAAAATTTTGTGGGGCTGCTCAAAATGTTACAGGAAGTCAACATTTATTGGAAATAAACGGCAAGAAGATTTTGTTAGATTGTGGGTTATTCCAAGGTGGTGATCGTCAAAAAAACAAGGAATTAAACGAAAATTTTTTATTTGATCCGGCGCAAATCGATTATCTTATAGTTTCTCATGCGCATATTGATCATTTGGGGCGAGTTCCTTTGTTGGTAAAAAAGGGGTTCAAGGGAAAAATATTTTGCACCAGAGGAACTTTTGATTTGGCTGAGTTAATGCTTATGGATACGGCGCATATTCAGATGCAAGATGCGCATTTTTTGTTTCAAGACAAAGGAATTACCGTAGAACCGCTTTATACGCAAGAAGATGTGATTGCTTGTCTCGGTCTTTTTGAAACTTATGAATATTTCCAAAAATTCAAACTTGATGAAGATATTTGGGTAACTTTTTTTGACGCCGGTCATGTTCTTGGTTCGGCGATTTCTAGTATTGAATTTAGAGAAAATAATGAAACGCACAAATTGGTGTTTACCGGTGATTTGGGACGCAAGTATATGCCGATTCTTAATGATCCTTACCAAATTGATTCGGCGGATTATTTAATTATAGAAAGTACCTATGCCAGTCGAATTCATGATTCTTTTGCCACCGTGGCTGATCGTTTGGCAGAAATAATTACTCGTGTGGCCAAGCGCAAGGGAAAAATAATCGTGCCCGGTTTTTCTTTGGAACGAACACAAGCGCTGGTTTATGTGTTGCATCAACTGTATGACCAAAAGAAAATTCCGTTGGTGCCTATTTTTGTTGATAGTCCACTGTCCACGGAAATTTCCAAAGTTTTTGAGAGAAACAACAATTATTATGACAAGGAAACTTTTCGAGAATTTCTTTCAAAAAAAGAAAGTCCGATTTATTTCAGAGAAATCAAATATACATCTTCGGTTGATGAGTCAAAAGCTTTGAACAAATTGCCGGGGTCGTGTATTATAATTTCTGCTTCCGGAATGTGTGAGGCGGGTAGGATCAAGCATCATTTGAAATATCACATGGGTAATCGCAAAAATCTTATTTTGGTTGTTGGTTTTATGGCTTCGGGTACACGAGGGCGCAAGATTGTCGAGGGCGAAAAAAAAATCAAACTTTTTGGCGAAATGTATCCGCTCAATGCCGAAGTCGCGGTAATCAATGCATTCAGTGCTCATGCGGACAAAGTGGAATTATTGGAGTATGTGCGTAATATCAGTGATTTAAAAAATATTTTTGTGGTTCACGGCGAAGAGAATGAATGTCTGGTAATGCGTGATAATATTTATAATATTTTGAAGTTCAAAGGTAAAGTCGATGTAGTTGACATGGGTGAAGAGTTTGCACTGCGTGATGGTAAATTTGTTTCTCTAAACCCCGAACGAAGAGATGAATACAAAGAAGAGATGGATAATTTAAAATTGAAAACATAATATGAAAAAGGAAAATAAACAAATTATTGTTTATCAAGGTAAAAGTGGTGAAATTGCACTTCATTCTGATTTTGGTGCAGAGACAGTTTGGGCAACACAAGCTCAAATTGCTTTGCTTTTTGAAAAAGATAGAACAGTTATTACTAAGCATCTCCATAAAATTTTTAAAGATGGTGAAGTAAGCAAAAAAAGCAATGTGCAAAAAATGCACATTCCTTTGTCTGATAAATTAGTGGAATTATATTAATTAATATTATTATTTATTTTTTTATAAATTTATGGATGCAAAAATAAAAAAAACTTACGACGATATCAAGTCAATCAAAATTCAAGGCGCGACCAATGTGGCGCGAGCGGTTGGGGAAGCTTTGTTAACTTTTGTTAAAAAAAACAAAGACAAGAAAGTTTCCGAATTGATCAAGCAAAGCAAAATTAACGCGCGATATTTGTTGTCAGCCAGAGTCACCGAACCAATGGCGCAAAATATCGTGGAATATTGGGACTTTTTATTGAGTGAGAATGAAAGCAAAAAAACAGCGGAATGGTTGTCTTTTTTACAAAGTAAATTCGGTGATTTTTTGCTAAATATAGACAAAAATGAGCGGTTATTGGTGGCTCTTGGCGCGGATTTGGTTTCTGTTAATGACAAAGTTTTCACGCATTGTCATTCGAGTACGGTGATCAAAAGTTTGCTTGAAGCCAAAAAGCAAAAAAAGAAATTTCAAGTTTTCCAAACTGAAACGAGACCACTTTATCAAGGGCATCGCACAGCGCAAGATTTATTAAAAAACAAAATTAATGACACTTTGGTAGTTGACTCGGCAGCTTCATATTTGTTGAGTTCGTATAGCAATGAAAAAATAAATTTCGACAAAGTTTTTCTTGGTTGCGATTCGATCGCTCTTGACGGTTCGTGCGTCAACAAAGTTGGCAGTTTTGCTTTGGCTTTTTCCGCGTATCAAAACAAAGTTCCGGTTTATGTTTTTACTCAATCTTTAAAGTTGAATGAAGACGCGCACACTTATCGACAAATAAAAATCGAAAAGCGTCCGGCGCGAGAAGTTTGGGACAAAGCGCCAAAAAGTTTAACGATTTTAAATCTTGCTTTTGACTTAGTGCCGGCGGAATTTATCACCGGTTATGTGACCGAATTAGGAATTCTTTCTCCTTCCGAATTGGCTCCAAAAATAATAAAAAATTATCCGTGGTTAAATTTAAAAAAATAGCAAAAATAAAGAAAATAGTTTATGGCATATTATCTCAAATGTAAAAGAATGGATATTGCCACCGGCGGTCCGTTGATTGCCCTGATGAATTCTGAAGAGGCGACCAATTATGGCATCAATGCCGGCGATCGTGTTTCTTTGATTTGGAGCAAAAAAAAGAAATTGATTGCCGAAATTGATTTTTCCGAAAAAGAAGTCAAACCGGGTGAAATCGGTTTGTTTGGTGATGTTTGGAAAAAAGAAGGAATTGAAGAAGAAGACATTGTTGAAGTGATTATGGAGTCAAGACCTTTGTCAATTGAAACATTAAAAAAGAAAATGCTTGGTCAACCGGCGACGTACAAAGAAATTTATGCTTTGATCAAGGATATTGCCGAAGACAAATTGGGAAAAATAGAAACAACTTATTACGCGGCCAGTAGTTTTGTCAAACCGTATTCCGATGAAGAACTTTATTTTGTGGCCAAGGCGATGGCCGAAACCGGAGAAATGCTTAATTTAAAAGTGGCAGCCGCGGACAAGCACAGCGTTGGAGGATTAGCCGGCAATCGGATTACGCCAATTATTGTTTCTATTGTTGCTTCGTTGGGGATTTATATTCCAAAAACATCTTCACGCGCTATTACCTCTCCGGCCGGAACGGCTGATACCATGGAAGTTTTGTGCCCGGTAACTTTTGAAATGTCTAAAATTAGAGAAATAATCAAAAAAACAAAAGCCTGTTTGGTCTGGGGTGGTGGTCTAAAAATGGCTCCGGCTGATGACAAAATAATCAAAGTTTCGCGTCCTTTGGCATTGGAGCCTTATGACAAAATGGTGGTCAGTATTATGGCCAAAAAAGTGGCGATGGGGGTGGATTATCTTTTGATTGATATGCCGGTTGGTGATACGTGCAAAGTACCAAATATGAAACATGCTCGTGAATTGGGAAAAAAGTTTGTTTTTCTTGGCAGTAAATTTGGCATGAAAGTAAAAGTTGTGGCCACTCCGGCTTCAGAATCTGTCGGTCGTGGAATTGGCCCAGCATTGGAAGCTCGAGATTTATTGCGAGTGTTGCAACAACACAAATTTCGACCGCTTGATTTAGAAAAAAAAGCTGCGCGTTTGGCCGGAGATTTAATTGAATTAAAGGGATTTTGTAAAGAAGGTCAAGGTGAAAAAATTGCTTTGCAACAAATAAAAAATGGTGAAGCTTGGAAAAAATTAAATCAGATAATCGTGGCGCAAGGTGGCAAAAATAATTGGAATTCCGAAGAAGTTATGCAAGAGGTGGAAAGATATGAAATTCATGCTTTGAAATCCGGACCGATCAAATTTATTGACAATAGGGCGATTAATGAAGTCTGTATGAATCTTGGCGCACCGATTGACAAATATGCCGGAATTCATACCCATGTTAGATTTGGTGACAAAGTCAAAAAAGGGGATAAGTTGTTTACCATGTATGCCAGCTCCAAAGATCGTCTAAAATTAGGAGTTTTAGCTGCCGGAACAAATATAATTTTCCACATCTCATAACTTGCGGTTCGGAAAATTTTTTGTTAAACTCAAATAGACTATAAATAAATAAAGATCAAAAATTATGTCAGATGAATTAATGCAAAAGAGAACTTCTCGTTCCAATTTTTTTCTCGGATTTTTTTCGGGAATGGCGATGATTTCGGTAATTGGTTTTTTAGCTTTGCTTATGATGCTTTTTGGCAACAAACAAGAAGTCAATTTGGCGGCTAAGGCCGGAGAAGAGCAGGTCCAAGAGCCGGAACAAATGGTCGCCGAACCGGTTGCGCCGATTAGTGATACTGATTATGTCAAGGGGGACAAAAATGCCAAAGTCCAAGTGATTCTTTATACTGATTTTGAATGTCCTTATTGCGCCAGACATTATGATGTTGCTCAGAATATTATCAAGAAATACGGCGACAAAATCGCTTTTGTGGTCAGACATTATCCTTTGAATTTTCACCCAGAGGCCCAAAAAGCGGCCGAAGCCTCCGAATGTGCCGGTGAACAAGGCAAATTTTATCCAATGTATGAAGCTATTTTCGAAGCCAACAAAGCAGAAAAAATGAGCGTAGAAACTTGGAAAGCAGAAGCCAAAAAATTGGGTTTAAATACCGCCAAGTTTAATGATTGTTTGGATTCTGGCAAATATGCTCAGAAAATTGCTGATGATACTGCGGGCGGTGTTTCTGCAGGTGTAGAGGGAACTCCGGCCACTTTTGTCAACGGACAGTTGATTAGCGGTGCTCAACCGGAGGAAGCTTTTTCGGCCATGATTGATGAATTATTAAAATAATTTTGCTTTCGTAAAAATAAATTAATAATTTGCTCTGAAAATAAAAAAACTCTCTGTCTTTGACGGAGAGTTTTTGGTTTTAAGAAATTTCCTGAATTTGTTTGTGAAGAGAAAGAATGGCAAAAATAATGCTGGCTACAAAAATCCAATTAATAAAGGTTATGATATTTGTTTCTATGGTTTGGTTAATTTCAAAAAAGTATTTTTGACAAATCGGGATCAACAGGAACAAGCAAAAGGCGCTTCGTTCCACATTGGTTTTTATTTTTCCGGCATTTCTAGCCATGATATTGTATTCGATGTTTTTCTTCTTCCCATAGTACCATTTGTAAATTCGCAAAACGGTAAGAGAAACACCAATCGCAATGATGGTAATGCTGATAATAATGGAAATATTATTCCAAAAATAGATCAAATAAACGATTGTGTTGAATTTGTCAGCCAAAGGATCAAAAAAAGTGCCTATTTGGGAAATTCTCTTGTACTTTCTGGCACTCCATCCGTCAAAAAGATCAGCAATCCAGCCACTGACAAAAAAGGCAAGAGCGGGGAGGAGTAATCCTTTGTCAAAAAGAATAATGGAAATAATCATCAATATTATGCCAAGCAAGGTAATGGAATTAGGAATGATGCCTTTTTTGAAATCAGCATAAAGATTAAATGTGCTCATTCTTGCCTCCTTTTCTTATAGTTAACTGTCAAAGAACTAACTAGTTCATTTAACTAAATTTGAATAAAAAAGTCAAATTTAATTTATTCGGGTAGTTCATTCTAATAGGGATATATAGTATTGAAATAAAGTTAATATTACGATATAATACGCTTGGTAGAATTATTTTTGGAGAGGTCGCATAGTGGCCTAGTGCGCACGCTTGGAAAGCGTGTAAACCGAAAGGTTTCGGGAGTTCAAATCTCCCCCTCTCCGCCAGTAAAAATCCTAAAAATCGGATTTTTTTATTTTTACAAAAATTACTGTAAATGGTATAATTCTAACAATAAATAAATTATTATGTTTGATTTTTTGTTTCAATTTTTTGTTCGGGTGATTGATTCGGCAGGGTATGTTGGAGTTTTTATTTTAATGATTATGGAAAGCATGGTTTTGCCGGTGCCGAGCGAAGCGGTGATGCCCTTTGCCGGTTTTTTGATTTTTCAGAACAAAATGATTTTTTTGTGGGTAGTTTTGTTCAGTACTATTGGAAGCATTATCGGATCATTGCTTTCTTATGCCATCGGTTATTATGGCGGACGGCCGTTACTTTATAAGTATGGCAAATTTTTATTTTTAAATCAGCATCACTTGGATCAAACGGAAAATTTTTTTAATAAATTTGGTAGCAAAACTATTTTTGTCAGTCGTTTTATTCCAATTATCAGGCATTTGATTTCCATACCGGCTGGCGTGGCCAGAATGAATCTTGGAAAATTTTTAATTTATACGACTGTTGGTGCCGGATTATGGAATAGTTTTTTGACTTATTTGGGGTTTTTGCTTGGACAGAATTGGTCGGAGATAAAAAAAGTCAGTCATGTTTTGGATATTTTGATGATTTTGGTGATAATTGGCGCAGTGATTTGGTTTTTTTCGAAAAATAAAAATAAAAAATAATTTTGCAAAAAACAAAAAAGTCTCTATCTGTTGATTAGAGCCTTTATTTTTTATTCGGAAAACAGCGTTCTTTCTTCCTTGGTTAGTTTAGTATTTTGGATAATTCCTTTTAATCGTGTTCGTTCAGTTTGTTCATCAACAATAATAATATTATGTACATTTCTCAAAAGATAAACCGATCTGTTTACACCGGTTCCAACCAAGGCTAAGACCGGTTTGATTTTATAGGGGAAGGAAAATGTTACTCCGTGTTGCGCATAAACAGTTGCCAAGTCTTTTTCCGTAAAATATGCAAAAAAATTGTCCGGATCATCTGCTTTTCCAGTGGTATTTCCTGATAATTCAAACAGTTGTTTGATTACAAAATTGTTCAGTGCTCCTCCAATAAGAGCTTCAATACCTTGATTTGTCATGTTTTCCTCCAGTTAAAGAACTGAATTTACTTTATCGAATCGATAAAGTTTTGTCAAAATTGTTATATTTTGGATTTGTGCTATAATTTTTATAGGAAGCTGTGATAAATGCGCATTACTGTGAAACTTTTATAATTTTGTCGCGAAAAGTTAAAAAATTGAGGAGGTTTATTAGTAAAATAAGCCGAAGATGTTTTTAAACTTTACAGCAAAAATTTAAAAGTTCCAGCAGAAAAGTATTTTTTAGAGATTCCTATAAGAAAAGGGGTAATATTAAAATCCCGATTAAATTTTTTTTATGGGCAATTTTCAATTAGATGGTGCGACTTTGAGTTGGCTTATTCCTGTTTTATTTTGGGAGATGATTTGGAAGGGGTTTGCGCTTTGGCGTTCGGCCAAGAACAACCAAACCGGTTGGTTTGTCGCGTTGATGGTGATTAATACTTTTGGCTTGTTGCCGATTTTGTATTTGTATGTTTTTACCAAAAAGAAAAAAGAAAAATAATTTTTTTATATGTATCAAAAATTTTCAATTATTTTGTTTCTCGGACTGATTGTTATTACTTGTGGTTTTGTTATTGGTACCAAATTTTTTTCCGACGAGGATACGTGGATTTGCAAAAATAATGAATGGCAAAAACATGGCAATCCAAAAGAATCTCAGCCGATTGAGGGCTGTGGCAACAATGAAAACAAGATTGTTCAGAACAGTGAGGCTAATATTGTCGTGACCGAACCGGTGGCGCATGATGAAATTATTTGGCCGTTGATTATTCGCGGACAGGCGCGAGTTTTTGAGAACAGTTTTAATTATCGGGTTCTTGACGTGGACAAAAAAGTTTTGTTTGAAGGCACGGCTATGTCCAATGCGCAGGATAGCGGACTTTTTGGTGATTTTGAAATCAAAGTTAATGGTCATGCGCCAAATTATGGACAAGGTTATGTTGAGGTTTTTGATTATTCGGCCAAAGATGGCGCCGTAGAAAATTTGGTTAGTGTCCCAATCATTTTTGCTCCGAGTGAAACCATGAGTTTAAAAGTTTTTTTTAACAATAATATTTTTGATCCGCAAATGATTGACTGCTCCAAGGTTTTTGGAGTTACGAGAACGGTGCCAAAAACAGAAGCTGTGGCCAAAACCGCATTGGCCGAACTGTTTAAGGGCGTTTTGCCGGGAGAAAAAGAACTGGGTTATTTTTCTAATATTAATGAGGGCGTGGTTTTGAATTCAATCGAAATTGTCAATGGCACGGCCAGAGTGGATTTTAATGAAAAATTGCAACAAGCGGTTGGCGGGTCGTGTCGAATTTCGGCGATTATAAGCCAGATCGAGAATACCTTGAAACAGTTTTCCTCAATCAATAATGTGATTATTTCGATTAATGGCGAAACGGAAATGATTCTTCAGCCGTAAAAGAATAAAAATGTTTCATTCGTTAAACAAAAATCAAGTTTTGGGAAAATTGCACGCTCGCGAATCCGGGTTGACTGATATTGAAGTTGAGAATAGACGTTCTCGTTATGGGTTCAATGAAATAAAAAACAAAAAAGAATTTTCCGCGTGGTTAATTTTGGGGCGACAGTTTGCCAACTTGATGATTTGGTTGTTGTTTTTTGCCATGGGCGTTTCTTTTTATTTGGGTGAATTTCTGGATGTTGGTGTTATTGGCGCGATTATTGTGTTAAATATTTTATTTGGGTTTTTTCAAGAGTATCGTGCTGGTAAAATTGCTATTGGTTTGGAAAATTTTTTGGAACCGTCGGTTACAGTTTTGCGTGATAATCAAAAAAAAATTATTTTGGCTCGCGAATTGACGACGGGGGATGTTGTTTTTTTGGAAAGCGGAAATATTGTACCGGCGGATTGTTATATTTTGCATTCCCAAAATTTGCAAGTTGATGAATCCAGATTGACCGGTGAAAGTCTCGGCGTAACCAAAAAGGAAAATATTTTGCCGGAAGACACTAGCTTGACAGAGCGAACTAATTTGTTGTTTGCTTCGAGCGTGGTTTTGTCCGGCGTGGCTGTTGTTATAGTTTTGGCAATTGGCAAAGAGATGGAAATAGGTAAAATTCTCAAGACTGGTCGGGAGCAAGGTAGAAAAAATATTCCGCTGGAACAAAAAATAAAAAAATTGGGCGGTCAAATTGCGTTGTTTGTTTTTTTGTTAACCTTACTTATTTTTGTTGTTGGATTGATTTTTGGTTTGGGTTTTTCAAAGATGTTTTATGTGGCTATTTCCTTGGCTGTGGCTGCCGTGCCGGAAGGTTTGCCCTCGGTTGTTACTTTGACTTTGGCTATTGGTTCGGTAAAACTGATGAAAAAAGGTTTGTTGATCAAAAGATTGTCCAGTGTGGAAACGCTTGGTGAAACAACGATTATTGCTTCTGACAAAACGGGGACGCTTACGGAAAACAGAATGATCGTGCAAAAAGTTTTTTTTGCCAATTCGGAATATAATATTAATAATTTACAAAGTGCTGATTTGCAAATGGTCAAAAAAGCTTCCGCTTTGTGCAATAACGCTTGGTTTAGCAATGGTCAATATTTTGGTGATCAGATGGAAGTGGCTTTATTAAAATTTGCGGATTTTTCCATTGCTGGTTATTCTAGAATCAGTGAAACGCCATTTTCTTCGGAAACAAAAATGATGAGTGTTGTTGTGCGACAGAATAATAACGAAGAGGTTTTTACAAAAGGCGCGCCTGAGGTGGTGTGGGAACAATGCCAAAATATTTTAAAAAATGGAAAAATTGAAAAAAAGACAGAATCTGACATTGAAATTTTTAACAAAACCTTATCAATTTGGACAGAACAAAGCTTGCGCGTGATCGCTCTGGCGCAACAAGAAAAAAACAAAAATGTTTTTTTGGGAATGATCGGTTTCTTGGATCCACCTCGACAGGATTCGGCTGTAGCAATTAATGCTTGTCGTGAAGCGGGGATTGATTTTTTTATGCTTACCGGAGATCATGAGGCTACCGCCTTGGCCATTGCCGAAAGAGTGCATATTTCCGGTCGTAGTTTGAACGGAGCAAAATTAAGCAAAATGAGTGATCAGCAAATAGAAGCTGAGATTAGTCGCGGAGCGCATATTTTTGCCAGGGTTTTGCCGGAACACAAATCAAAAATTTTAGATATTTTGCAGAAGAGAGGTGAAATCGTGGCTATGACCGGAGACGGAGTTAATGATGTGCCAGCTTTGCGCAAAGCCAATTTGGGTGTGGCGGTTAATGATAGTGTTGATTTTGCCAAAGCTTCGGCCGAAGCGATTATCACGGATGGTGGCTTGAATTCTATTGTTGAGGCCGTCTCGGTCGGTCGGCAAATTTTTAATAATATTCGCAAATTTTTGTTGTTTTTGTTGAGTGGAAATTTGGCGGAGTTGTTAATTGTTTTTCTTAGCGTGATTTTTACCGCCGGATTACCATTGTTGCCAGTGCAAATCCTTTGGATTAATTTGGTAACTGATGGACTGCCGGCTTTGGCTCTTGGTGTTGAACCGGTTGGTGTTGGGGTGATGAAAAGAAAACCAAATCGGCCTGATGAAAATTTGTTGACAAAAAGTAATTACGCACAAATTTTTCTTTTTGGTTCGGTAATGGCTATTTTGTCTTTTGCTGTTTTTGCTTATTATTATTTTGATCGTGCGTATGCGATGACAATGACTTTTAACTGTTTGGTTATTTTGCAAATATTTAATTTGTTTAATGTTCGGACCAGTCATCCATTGGTTTTTAAGAGATTGTTTCACAACAAATATTTGACTGGGGCGATTATTATAACTGTGATTTTGCAATTAATTATAATTTATACACCGATAAATAAATTTTTACATTTGGTTCCGATTGCTTGGCAGGATTGGCTGGTGGTTTTGCTTTGTGGTTTGATTGTGTTATTGGTTGGTGAAGTTTACAAAAAGATTTTAAAAAAATAGTATGAAATTTCATTTTCCTTTGCGGAGTCAAAATCCGCGCGAGTTGATTCGTCGAGCCGGCTATGGCGAGTGGTATGATCGTGAATTTGACACATTAAGTTATACCAAGAAATTGGGAGTGGACAATTATCCGCGGTTTCATATTTATGTTACGGAAATGAGTGATCGTTTTGAAATTGATTTACACTTGGATCAAAAACAGGCTTCATATTTAAAAGGTCATGCGCATTCCGGTGAATATGACGGTTCGCAAGTGGAAGAAGAGGCGCGGCGAATTACGGCGGTGATTGCGGAGATTTATGGAATTGTGATTTGATGATGAACAAGGAAATACATTGCTTCTTGTCCTTGTAAACAAATTGTGTTAAATTAACGATACTATGGAGGCCAAAGAGGAAATAAAACAAAAACTGGATATTTTGACATTGGTTGGCGAATATGTGGAAATGAAGAGAACCGGTCTTAATCACAAAGGACGTTGTCCGTTTCACAAAGAAAAAACGCCATCTTTTTTTGTTTCGCCGGAGCGCGGGACTTTTCATTGTTTTGGTTGTGGAGCGCATGGGGATATTTTTACCTTTGTGCAAAAAATGGAGGGCCTTGATTTTCCCGAAGCGCTAAAATTATTGGCAAAAAAGACAGGGGTGAAAATTGAAGAATTCAATCCGGAAATAGCCAGTCAAAAGAATCGTTTGCAGGACATTTGCGTCAGCGTGGCCTATTTTTGGCAGAAAAAGTTAAAAGAAAAATCAGGAGAACAGGCGCTTGCTTATTTAAAAAAAAGGCAAGTAAAAGATGAAACCATAGAAAATTTCAAAATCGGTTATGCTTCCGATTCGTGGGATGAAACGAACAAGTTTTTACAGATGCAAAAATTTACGGAGCAAGAAATTTTTTTGGCCGGATTGACGGTGAAAAAAGAAAACGGTTTTGGTTATTATGATCGTTTTCGTGATCGAGTGATGTTTCCGATTGCTGATGTCCATGGTAATATTGTTGGTTTTACCGGTCGAGCTTTGAAAAACGAGGACTCGGCCAAATATGTTAACACTCCGGAAAGTCAAATCTTTCACAAAGGAAAAATTCTTTTTGCGCTTGATCGTGCCAAAGCGCACATCAGAGAAAAAAATTATGCGATTATCGTTGAGGGAAACATGGATGCGATAACTTGTCATGAATTTAATTATAACAATGTTGTCGCTTGTTCGGGAACAGCTTTGACTAGCGAACAAATTTTACTATTAAAGAGATATACCAATAATGTGGCGTTATGTTTTGATCAAGACTCGGCAGGTCAAACCGCGGCTGAACGAAGTATTGATTTGCTTTTGGCCGAAGAAATAAATATCAAGGTGATAAAAATTTTTGAAGGCAAAGATCCGGATGAATGTTTGAAAAAAAATGTTAGCGCCTGGGAAAAATCTTTGCGTGAAGCCAAGGAAGTGATGCTTTTTTATTTTGAAAATCATTTGACCGAAGAAAATTTGCGCGATATTGTCAAAAAGAAAGAAGCGATAAAATTCATTTTACAAAAAATTTTCAAAATAAAAGACAAAATTGAACAAGAGCATTGGTTAAAAAAAATAGCGGCCGTATCCGGTGTAAGCATGGATGTTTTGTGGCAGGCGTTGGCGGAGCAAAAAGAAAATAAATTTTTGATCAAACAAAAAGAAGCAGTGAGTCTCGGCGAGCAAGTTAATGACAAAAGAGAAAATCACACGCAAGAGGATGAAATTTTGTTGCGCATATTTTCCATTGCCGTTAATTTCCCAAAGCAGGCCACTATGATCATCGAACGTTTGAATGAACAAGTGATTGAAAATCGTTTTTTGGCTGAATTTTACAAAAATTTAAATTTGTTATATAATCAAAGCACTGATTTTGGCGAAACAAAAGTTATTGAACAGCTTGGCGCCAAAATAACGGAAAATGATCGAGCGAATTTTGATGAATTGGTAATGTATTTTGAAAAAACTTATGAAAATTTTAATACTGCCGATCTGGTCAGAGAGCTGTTGGAGCTTATCGCGCGATATTATCAAACCTATCATCGCCGAAAAATAGATTTTTACACTGCGGAATTGAACAAGGTGGAAATTCTGCAAGACGAAACTCGGATGAAAGAAATCTTACAAAAACTAAAAGAACATAACGATCAATTGGTTTCAAGTTAAAATATCTATGGCGATAAAGCCACAAAAACAATCCAAAAAATCGGTTCCAAAACCGAAAAACAAAACAGCTAACAAAGCTGTTCAAAAAAGACTATTCTCTACCTTGTTAAAGGTAAAAAAGACATTTTCTCCAAAAATCAAGGGAGAACCCAAGGCTCCGGTTAGAGAGCCAAGCAAAAAAATTGAAAAAGCGTTACCTCCGGAGCAGGCGCAGATAAAAATGCTCAAAGACAAAGGCCGAAGCCGAGGATTTTTGACCGAAGAGGAAATCATTCGGGTTTTTTGTTTTGTAGAAGATTATCTTGGCGTTTATGAGGATTTCTTGGATGATTTGGATGGTTTGGGAGTACAACTTATTGAAATGAAAGGTGGCATTCTCGGTCGCAAAGAAGAGATTACCAAAACTTTGACCAAAGTCGCCAAACCGGGCGCAAAAGTGATGGCGATTTCCGCTGATTTGTCTGCTGATTCAATTCAAATGTATTTGCGAGAAATCGGCAAAATACCTCTTTTGCACGGAGAAGAAGAGTTGTCTTTGGCCAAGAGAAATGAAAAGGGCGATATTGAAGCCAAGAAGAAATTAATCGAAAGCAATTTGCGTTTGGTTGTTTCCATCGCCAAAAGATTTGTCGGCAAAAGTTTGTCCTTGCTTGATTTGATTCAAGAAGGTAATATTGGTTTGTTTCGCGCGGTAGAAAAATTTGAATACCGCAAAGGGTATAAATTTTCCACTTATGCCACATGGTGGATTCGTCAAGCCATTACACGCGCTTTGGCTGATCAATCGAGAACCATTAGGATTCCGGTGCACATGGTGGAAACAATTAACAAATTTCACCAAGTTGAAAGAAGATTGATTCAGGATCTCGGACGCGAGCCGTTGCCCGAAGAAATTGCCGCCGAAATGGAAGAAGATGTAGAAAAAGTGAAATATATCATGAAAATTTCTCAAGAAACTATTTCTCTCGAAACATCGGTTGGTGATGATGATGAAGATTCAACTCTGGAAGATTTTATCGAAGATGTAAAAAATGTCAGTCCCGATCGTTCGGCCGCATTGAGTCTTTTGAAAGATTATGTGTTAAAAGTTATTCGTGAGCTTTCACCTCGCGAGCAAAAAATACTGGAAATGCGTTTTGGTTTGGCGGATGGAGTTTCGCATACTTTGGAAGAAGTCGGACAAGAATTTGATGTTACACGCGAACGTATTCGACAGATAGAAGCCAAAGCTTTGGAAAAAGTACAGCAATTGCCCGGTATAGAAAAATTGAGAGATTATTAAAATTTATTTATATTGCAACAAAACTGTTGGTTGATCCCAACAGTTTTGTGTTTATTTAAATTGATAAATGAAAATTTTTATAACCATTTTATTTTTGTGCTAAATTTGTTATAATAATAATATAAGTTTAAAAATTTTAAGACAAAAAATTATGGACAATCACGCCAAAAGTACGCCCAAGGATGTGTTTTTGCATTTATTTAACATTGTCACTTTTTACTTAAGTGTTGTTGGTTTTATTACGTTGTTTATTCAATATATTGAGGCGTTATTTCCGGACAAACTAAACTACTATTTTACGGTTATATTCAGCGGAGTACGCGTTTCTAGTTCAATCCTTTTTGTGGCCGTGCCAGCATACATATTAACCTCGTGGTTGTTGTCAAAGGATTTAAAAAAAGAACCGGAGAAAAGGGAATTGAAATTGCGCAAATGGTTGATTTATTTCACGCTGTTTATTTCTGCGATAACGATCATTGTAGATTTGATGATTTTTGTTTATAATTTTCTTGATGGCGAATTGACGATTCGGTTTTTCTTGAAAATTTTTGTTGTTATGTTTGTGGCCGTAGCGGTTTTTGGATTTTATATGTGGGATTTGAAACGCAAAAATTTGCTTTCAAAAGTTCCGCAAATTTTGGCAATTATCATGTCTGTGGTTGTTTTGGCCAGTATTGTTTGGGGCTTCTTTATAATCGGTACGCCAATGCAACAACGTTTGCGCAAAATGGATGACCAACGAATTGCAGACTTGCAAACTATCCAAATGCAAATTGTTGATTATTGGACAAGAAAACAGGTTTTGCCTGAAAAATTAGAAAATTTGCAGGACAATATCTCCGGTTTTATGTTGCCAAAAGATCCTGATACTCAGGAATCTTATGAATATGTGATTGTTGAGTCATTAAAATTTGATTTGTGCGTTAATTTTGCCACCTCCAGTTCTGATATCCCGGCACGGGGCAAAAACACCATGTATGAATCTCCCTATGGCGCTTTTCAGCAAAATTGGGAGCATGAAATCGGTCGAACCTGTTATAGTCGAACAATCGATCCTGAGTTGTACAAAGTAAGTGAAAAGCAACCGGTAATTATAAAATGAATAAAAAAAGAACGATTTTAAAAAGTCGTTCTTTTTTTTGTTGTAATCTGGAACTTGGGCGTTCTTTTGGCTAAATATGAATACTTTACAATTGAATAAATATTTGGTATCATTTCATTGCAACAAAGAAATTTGGATTTATTTGCGTGAATATTGGCAATTAATCTGGTTAACTGACCCCTTAATTGTATAGAATTTATTTTTTATTCCGAGGTAGCTCAGTGGTAGAGCAGTAGACTGTTAATCTATTGGTCGTGGGTTCGATCCCCACCCTCGGAGCCAACAAAAAAAGACAAGTTTATTTGTCTTTTTTTGTTGTGAGATTTTTTTAATTTGAGAGATTGATTATTTTTTTTCATGGGTGGTTGCTTTTAATTATCGTTCCGATGGGGTATAGTGAATGTGCTGTGATTGGCTTATGGTGATTTTGTGTCACATTGGTCATGGGTGGTGTTAATTTTTAAATGAACTTTATGGCCAAAAAAGATATAAAATTACTGGTTTTACCAGCCGTCCCGGGAATGAACGAAGTGATCAAAAAATTTCCCTTTGCTCTTGATTTTACGCGAGGACAATTTTGTGATTTGGAAATTATTATAAAAAATCAAAAACTACAAGTTTTGCATCAACAAATCGAGTTAAAAAATTATTCATTTGTTTGGTTGAGTTCATATTGGAATTCACGTGATCTTGCTTTTGCGGTGGAAATGTATTTGCAAAAAAACAGAATAAAACATACTTCGGTTGAAAAATCGACTTCAAAATTAACTGATCATGTGGTTTTTTGCCAGGACAAAATAGTTTGTCCGGATACTTTGTTTTTTGGCCATAGGAATATAAAAAGAATTGTTTTGCAAATAAAAAAGGTTTGTGGGTTTCCGATAATTATAAAGGATATTCGCGGATCGCGTGGCGCCAATGCCAAGTTTATTCTCGACGAGAAGGAGTTAAAAAAGGAAATCGTTAAGTTACCGAAGGAAAAAAGATTCATTTTTCAAAAATTTATTCCTAACAAATATGATTGGGGCGTGATGGTGGCGAACGGCGTGGTTGTCTCCGGCGAAAAAAGTTATCCAAAAGTAGGTGAATTCCGTAATAATGTCTGCAATGGCGCCAAAGAAGTTTTTATTGATGTTTCATTGATACCAAAAAATATAAAAAAAATCGCTATTGCTGCCAGCCAATCTTTGGGATTAAATTGGTCGCGAGTGGATATTATAATTGACAAATATAGTGAGAAGCCATACGTAATGGAAGTTAATCGTTTGCCGGGGATTACCAGCAAGACGAGTGAAGTTGAAGGCGCGTACAAATTTTTGGCAGAACAGCTAAACAAAGTAAACAGTTAATTAAAAAAATGATCTGCCCTTGACAAACGGGGCATTTTTGTTTAACTTCATTGTGGAAAACTTTTAATTTTACTTGTTTGATTTTCAAGGCTACAATAGTATTATGAAAATGAAAAATTCAAAGTTGTTTTTGTTGATTTTGCTGGCGATAGTTATTGTCGGTGGTCTTTTGTTTTTTGTTTTTGATTATTGGCCAAAGATGACGGAAGCGAAAATTTTGCGAGGGAAAAAAAATAAAATTGAACAATTTTTAAAAGTTCGTCGGGAACAGCAACAGATTTTAACCGAAGATAGTGATATTTTTGGCTCTGATGATTTGGCAAAAATTTTGTTTATCGGGATTGACAGCCGAGTCGGGGTCAATAACGGACATTGTGATGCCATTCAATTTTTAGAAATTAATCGTCGAGACAAAACCGTCAAAATTACGGCTGTGCCAAGAGGAACTTACGTGCCATTGCCACAGGGTAATTATTTGCCAACCGATTATTATGTTTCCAATTCTTGTGGATTGGTCAGTCTTGAATATGGAGTTGAGCAAATAGAAAAAATTCTTGGCGCCAAAGCTGATTATTTGGTGGTGGTTGGTTTTTCCGAAACCATGGGAATTTTGCGCGAGATGAAATTTCCGACCGTTTCCACTATGCGTTGGTTGCGCAATCGACAAAGTTATGCCATTGGAGAACCTCAACGGGCGCGTAATCATTCTAATTTTATAAAATATGTTTTGACCAATTATTTGGCCAAGAGTTATGACAAATTAAGTTGGCCATGGCAGTATTTGATTTACAGAATCGTGCAAACAGATTTGACTTTTGGTCAAGCGCAAAAATTATTGCAGGAGGTTGTTGGTTTTGATTTGCAAGCAAGTCAGCAAAATGTTATTTTGCAAATGAAACCGACTTTTGCAGTTGAGGATATTATTTACAATCCTGATAATGTTGATGATTATTTGGTAAGAATGATTGAACCGATCAAAAAGAATCTGAGCAAAGAAGATTATAGTGATCTGGATATCCAAGTGATCCAAGAAAATTTGCAAAAATTAACTGATGAAAAAAAGAAAGATCCGGAATTTTTGCGTTGGGCTTTGGCCAATAATTTGTGGTTGCAAATTGAGGACGCCGAGAAAAGAGAAATTGCCCATTATAATATTATCAGCGGATATTTGAATATTGAAAGGGAGTCAGAAAATAAAAAACAAATTTTGGCCGATTACATTATGGAAATGGAAAATCGTCAATTAACTGACTACATCGAAAAAGGCAAACAGTTATTGGAAAAAGAATTGTAAAAATCAAAAAAATATCATATACTTTTTTATATGACAAACACAAAGAAAAAGGGCATTGCCAGAACCATTATATTAAAAAAAGGACTCAAATTTGTGGCTGTCTGTTTAGATTTTGATTTGTTTGAGGAATCCAAGGATTTTGAAAAAGTGGAAAAGGCAATAAAGGAAGCAATAATCGGTTATGTTGAAAATGTTTGCAAAAATAAATTAGCTGATAGTTTGCTAAACCGACCGGCACCAAAAAAATATTGGGATATGTATTATAAATACTGTGAATCTATAAAAAAACCAAAAATTGTAGGAATTGATATTAATAAGATTTCCATGTTCACGATGCCTATAAATTCCAAGATGTTTTGTAAATTATAGGTTATGTCACGGTTAAAGTGGAGTTTTAAGAAATTTGTAAAGTTTTTGGAATGTTATGGTTTTACTTTTGGACATGTTAGAGGTTCTCATCATTTTTATAATGGAAGGATTAATGGTCAAGTAAGAGTTGTCCAAGTGATTTTTAGTGGCAAAGAAAAGCAATGTCAATCAAATAGAACTATTGATATGGGAATAAGGCATTCCGGGATTTGTCGAAAATATTTTGAAGATTGGGAAAAAAGCGGTATTACTCATCAAGAAATAATATTTTAAAGAAATATATAAAAACGGATTGACAAGTCCGTTTTTTGATTTTGAAAAATAAAAAAGCCATGTCATCCGACATGGCGTTGCCCCATCATATTAGATAGGGATTTCATGTTTTGAACAGGGTGAGTTTAAATGTCAATTTCTCTGGTCGGTGGAGGCAGAGGAGGAGTAATCATTTCCTCAAATGATTGTCTGAGAATCGGTTCGAAAAATTCAAACAGTTCAGTTGCTGTGATGCCGATCTCCTTCGCATCCTTTTCCAATGTATACCAAAAGTCTCTGTCTATTGTTATTCCATATTTTCGAAGTCGAGCGATAATGAGTTTCGTGGCAATTTCCAGTTTTCTCTTGTCGTCCATTTTGACCTCCTGTGGTTTTGTTGGCCTCAAATAATTTTTTTCACCAGCGTCTTCCATTTTTCTCTCCTTTAAAAAAAGTTAATGAGCCGGCCGGGAAGGTAATTCCTTTTCCGGCTTTTGCGGATTTGTTGGTAGGATTTTTTCACCGACGGGGATTTGAATAAAAGTAGCAATTTTTGTAATTGCATCCAATTTTATTGTTCTCCCATTTAGATTAGCAATAAAAAGGGCAAACATTTTTGCAGTGAGTTCGTCAATAATCTCATCACTGACGTTAGGTAAATAGAATTTAGCATTTGAAATTGTATCTAGGGACATTGGTCGTCCTTGCCTTGCGATTTGAAATATTCCGCAAGAAAGATCGCATACAATCAAGTCATCTTCTTGCAAAAGAGTGAATTCAAAGTCATTTTTTTCGTTTCTGATAAACATTGAGACCTCCTCTGTTGTGAATGAACCTGCCTTCACTTCCTGCGTAATTACGGCAGGCGGGCAATAGAAACAATATTTCATCATACATTGAAACAAAAGTCAATAGTTTGCAAATTTAGCAAAAATGTGCTATGGTTGTTTTGTTTTAAAATAATTGTCAAAATATGCAATATGATGTTTGTGTAATCGGTGG
>Ga0172379_10003359_pt1 | contig 25673 bp, 26 predicted proteins | sample GrowelOW334metaG_FD_119756 | JGI IMG/M metagenome (GOLD analysis project Ga0172379, IMG submission 119756) | Groundwater microbial communities from an aquifer near a municipal landfill in Southern Ontario, Canada - Groundwater well OW334 metaG | ecosystem: Environmental > Aquatic > Deep...
AAACTGCGATTGCTAACGCTTTCACAGTCAACTTTGCTACCGCTCTTGCCTAATACTAGTCTTTACTAGTTAGGGCATAAGCCATCGAAGTTATTTTCGCCCAAGGGGTAACATTCGGTGTCAAATTATTGGGCTAGCCTTTACTGTTTTTCTTGAGCAATACTGGCGAATTCTTTCAAGGATAGATTGAGAAGGTTTTGTTCGCCTTTCACTTTTCGATCGACCCCGCCTAGCGGGGAACCAAGGCGGAATAAGCTTGTAGTATATTTTGAATGAATAATTTTGGACGCGAGTTCAACTCTCGCCATCTCCACATGACTACGAATTACGAATTGGTACGAATGTACGAAAAATATATAAACTTTATATTATTTATACACTAAGCAATTCGCGCATTAGTACATTCGTATAAATTCGTAATTCGTAGAGAATACGCAAAACATAACAATTTAAATTAATAATATTAGAAGAACACCCTACAGAAAACCCGTCGTTAGAAAAGGTCCAATCACTCGGATCAATGATCAAATCCGCGTACCGGAAGTACGTGTTATTCGTGATTCCGACGGAGCGCAACTTGGCATTTTGCCTACGGCGCAAGCGCTTGAACTCGCTCGCGAAGACGGAATCGATTTAGTGGAGATTGCGCCACATGCGAAGCCTCCAGTTTGCAAGATAATGGATTTTGGAAAATTTCAATATCAAAAATCCCGCCTGGAAAGGGTCAATAAATCCAAGCAGAAAAAATCAGAAACGAAAGGTATTCGCTTGGGAGTGAGAACTGATACTCATGATTTAGAATTCAAAAAAGCGCAAGCAGAAAAATTTCTAAAAAAAGGAGCAAAGGTCAAAGTCGAACTAACATTACGAGGAAGAGAGAAAGCTCATCAAGATCTGGCTCGGGCCAATTTAAAACAATTTCTCCATGAAATCGCTATCCCTTACAAGATTGAACAAGAAATCAAGCGTTATCCGGGAGGATTTAATGCGATTATCGCCCCGGATGAAGAATAAGTTATTCGCTTCGCTAATCCCGCCAAGGCGGGAACATACGAATAATATAATAATAAACTAATTTCAAGACAACTTAAATTTATGCCAAAGTTAAAAACGAAAAAAGCCCTGTCGAAAAAAATCAAGATCACGAAAAATAAGAAAGTGCTCCGCAGATCAACTGGACAAAATCACTACAACTCCAAGGAAAATGGAAAAGTTGGACGAGACAAAAAAAGTGACAAAAGACTTTTCAAGGCTGATGAAAAAAATGTCTTGAAAAGAATGCACTGTTAAATTGTTAAATGGTCACATTGTTTCATTGCTAATATATTTTTATAACCATTTAGCAATTTAATAATATGACAATGTAAATATATGACTAGAGTAAAACGCGGAATGGCTTCCTCAAAAAGAAGAAAAAATCTGCTCGAAGACGCCAAAGGTTTCAAATGGAGACGAAGTACTAATTATCGCGCGGCCAAAGAAGCCGTGATTAAGGCTGGCTCCTATGCTTTCCGTGATCGCCGAGCGAAAAAGCGCGTAATGCGAAAACTATGGATTACCAGACTCAACATCGCTCTTCGCGAACTGGGACTTAAATATAGCCAATTCGTAAAGATTATGGCTGACAAAAAAATTGAACTAGACCGCAAGGTGCTTTCTCAAATGGCCGTCACCGAACCGAAGATTTTTGCTAAGTTGATTGAGTCTATGAAATAAATTTTTTCTGAAATTTTAAAAAAGCTTCGAGTAATCGGAGCTTTTTTAGTTTTTTATTAACTCCTCATTGTCGGTTCAAGTCTCTGACTTGAACCATTCGATTCTTACATGGCTTTTCACTACTTAAAAGCTACCCATTTTAGCTTAGCTGATTAGAAATAAAAGGTTCAATTATGGAGAATTGAACCGACATTAAAAATGCAGGAGCGGGTTTGTAACCCGCTTCTTTTGTTTTACTAATTAAAAATTTTACCAAGCGCACTTTAAATAAAAAATCCATCCGAAAAATAAGGCTAGCAAACTATGCGAAACGGGTTACCCACCTGCCGGCAGGCAGACAAGCCCGTTACTGCAAAATAACACAATTGCTAGGTTATCTCTTCTTCCCCAAAATCACCTCCCGAATCAAACGGCGCAGGCCATAAAACGGTAACCAAATCCAAAGCGTTTTCAAGACCCACTTGTTCCAAAAACCGTTCGGATTGGTGGAAAAGTAATCAAAGACTAAGTAAAGTATGAAAAAAAGTAAAATGAATGGTCCGAACATAAGTACATAGGCATCGAATTTATTCATAGTTTTGGCGCTAAATTAATTATTATCATTAATTTCATAGATCACGTCTTTTTTTTCCACCATAATTTTCCACTTTTTTTCTTGGGCAATCTGACGCAAATTCAAATCGGGGTTGAAAGCGATTGGCAAATCTACCAACTCAAGAAAAGATGCATCGGATTGCGTATCCCCTATCCCGAAAGAATCTACCAGTGAGATGTCATTCTCTGCCACAAATTGTTTGATCACCGCACCCTTGTCGTGCGTTGGCTCAAAAATAGTTTTTCCGGTAAAAATCTTTTCTTTATCAATTTCATAGACGCTACCAAAATAGGCATCGAACTCGAGAATTTCCGCATACTCTTTCACAATTTCAATCGGCGAACCGGAAATCATCAGCATTATGTGATCATGTCGCATTTTCTCGATCAATTTTTTAGCAAAAATATAGGTCCGCTTCGCGTTAAACTGCGCCACTATTTTCGCCGCTTTTATTATATCTTCCTGACTCTTACCTTCTATATTTTTTTCATACAAATCAACCAGCTTAACACGATAGGCTTCATAAGTCCCCTCATTATCCAACCAATGCCCATAGAGTGCGATCAGTTCATCACGCACGGTCTTGGGAAATATCTTCATCCAAGATAATTCGTTTAGGAGCTCAAAAGCAAGATTCTTGCGAAATATGGTACCATCAATATCAAAAATCGCCAGCTTTTTTTTGTGTGTTTTTTTACAAATTTCTTTTAGCATAATTCTAATATCAGATTAACTCAATTTATAGGTAAACAGCGAGGGACTAAGTCCCTTAGTAGTTCTTTAGCATCTAATAAACCTTAAGTTATTTTCAATATAATTCAAAATCTTAGATATTCATCCCAATAAGCATAAAGCTTGGCAGTCGCTACCAAATCTCGCGCGCAATAGCGGGCAATTTCCAGGTATTTTCCGGATTGATATAGTTCAGAAACCATTGACCCGTCAATCCCCTCGTCTTTGGAGCTTGTGATTCCAAAAAATTTGGCATAAAAATCCAGGGTATACCGACGCGTTGCGCCATAGAAAGTCAGTTGCTCCAAAAGATCACAATGGGAGCGAAAGTCATAGCGATAACCGAAAAAATTTTTACTAGGATGAATTTTGTGTTTGGCACTGCGCAACGCCAAAAAAGGAGAATCAAAACCGCGCCCGTTAAAGGTGATCACTTGGTCATAGTTTTGCACCAACTCCCAAAATTTTTCCAGCATTTCTTTTTCTGTCCCGCTGGAATAGCGCAAACCGTTTTCTTCAAATTCAATCTTTCCCTCCTTTTTGTTTTGAAATAACACCACTCCTTTTTGCGACTCCGGATTGAGCATCCCGATTGTCACAATTTCTCCAGTGAGTGGACTTAGTCCCAAATGCCTCTTGATTTCTTCCCGTTCAGCATCATCTTTAGCGTATTTTAATAAATATTCTTGTGATTTCTGCTCAAACGCCTCAAAGTCAAAACCGATCGTTTCAATGTCGATAACTACCTTAGACATATAATTGGAAAAATTTATTGTAGACGCATCTTAGCGTATATCCCATAGACTGCCAAAATCAAAGCGATCAACATCCATTGTGTTCCCGCCAACCCAAAGACATCTGTCCCATACAAAGAATCATAACCCGAAATTAGTATTGCGAGAACGGAAAGTCCCATTAGAATGTCGCTGTATTTTTTCATCATAATTCCACCTCCTTTCTGCTTCTATACTAGCATAATTAAAGCAAATTTAAAAACTCGAAAAAAACCAGCTAAGCTTGATGATTTTTCCAAGCACGCTAATTATAAAATTGTCTTTCAGCATTTCAAAATACCCCCATTTTTATCCTTTTTATATCTCGAACCCGTTCCATAGCCTTCCAGTGTAACCGAAACCGCCTCCCGGGTTGAACAATCATTGTCCATAAAATATTTTATCGCATCCCCTATTATTTCACCAATCATTGCTCGATTTTTCAGACCCGCCTCCTTCATCGCTTTTCTGACCAGGTAAAGTGCCAGCACGCGATTAAACTCGTGCATTCTATCAACACAAACCGGCTCTTTTTCTTTTTGGGGCAAGACGTAATTTTCACCTTTTTCTGACATATTTTTAAAATTTTAGAACTTACGCATTTACCTCAAAAAATTCCTAAAAGCGCGGTTTTCTCGTTTTGGTTAGTCTGAGCTTTGTTTATCAAAGATTTTCTCCACTATTAAAGAAAACGTGCGGAACTGTTTTTTTGGCAAACGCGTAAGTCCTGAATTTAATAAATTGCAAAGTTACTTAGTAGATTATCACTGGTGTGCCAATCTCCGCAAAATCATAGACTGTTTTGGCCGATCCAACTCCAAGTCGCATACAGCCATGGGAAACGGGAATTCCCAAGTGGTTGGCACCCTCTTTATAGCCTCCGGGCCACTCAGGGAGCTCGTGGATGCCAAATTTTCCATCAGAAACAATCGCCATCCAATTGGGCATATAGAGACCGTAAGCCTTGGAATAGGCGCGTGGCGTTTTATTGTAGATCTTATGAGTTCCTGTCGGAGTTTCCATCCCTCTTTTTCCCGATGAAATTAAATAGGCGTCCAAAATCGTCCCGTTTTCAAAGATTATCATTATTTGCGTGGCTAGATTAACGTCAATATACTTTCCTTCTGTCAGCTTGGCTTTAGTATATCTTTTGGCCTGCTCCAGGCGCAAGGCGAAATCTTTTTCCCAAACTACCGGTGTCGTTTTTAGAGTTTCAAAAGATTCCCGCTTGATCAGTCTGTAGCTTTCGTCTCCGGCATCCGCTATTTTGACAAAAATATCCAACGTATATTTTTCACCGTCCCTGATGTTGCCCTTCGGTAATACTTTGAATTGATTTTTCTCGGCGTTGATCTGATAACCCACTCCGTCACCTGGACTAAAAACAAACTTGACGTAATAATTTTCAACTGATCGATCAAAATCCACCACGATCGGATCTTCCGCTCCCAAGATTACATCTGTTGCCCCATCAGCCGGAGAGACCGCTTTGACTTTCGGAAAATCAGCCACGGAAAAAATAAAATTTTTAGCTGGAATTTTTGTCAGCATCGCCGTGCGTCCTTCCGGCAAAGCAATAGTGTAGCTGGCACCTGGCTGCCAAAATTTTTCCGGCGTGACTAATAATTTCCTTTTTGCTCCATCAAAATTAAATCTGACCTTTTCTTCCGGCACAATTTTAATCCCCGAAGCATAATCCGCACTCCAGACTGGCACAGAAAAATTGAGTTCCAGGGCGTCTTTGATTTCAATGTTTTTGGCATTTTTCAAAACAACATTTTCCTTATAGGCTTTTTGGTAATACTGCCAGCCATAGAAAATAATCAGCGCCAAAGAAGCCAGTGCTAGTGAAAGCAGGAAAGTTTTGATGAAAATTTGGAAAAAATTAGATTTTTTTTGCATAGAAATTAAAATCCACCTCATCCGGCCTTCGGCCACCTTCTCCTTAGTAAGGAGAAGGCTTGCTTCAGAGCTTTTCTTTATGCAATATTTCTGCATTTTGTCCCCTCTCCTTACTAAGGAGAGGGTTAGGGTGAGGTGTATTTTTTATTGATTCCGAAACATCTCTTTCGCCGCCTCCCAGACTTCCGGATGATTTTGATGCACTTTCAGCCAATACCACCACTCCACACCCCAAAGATAAATCTCTGGAAATCCGACTTGTTTCGCGAAAGAAACATTTTCTTGTAATTTTGTCACATTCATCGATTCAAACTGTTTTTCCAGTGGCTGATTAGTCGTCCAACCGGCGATCCAGGGTTCTGCCTGAAGCTCAATTACAATCGCTTTGTCGTTTTTGACAAACAACTGATTCATTCGATATTTGAACTGAAAAAAGCGTGGTCCAATTGGATAGGTATAAAATCCGCCATATTTGGCATTATAAATCGTGCGATACATTGTTGTGCCAAAAATATCCGCTCGTGAAATCGCCTTTGCCCACAAACTCAACTCTCCCGAATCGGTTATGATAATTTTTCGACTCGGATCAGTTTTCCGTGCCATGGCAATCTCCCTATCTAAAAGATTGGTATCCAACACTGGACACTCGCCAAATTTTAAAAACGGTTCATTCTCAATCTGCCAATATTTCACCGCTTTGGAATTTTTATAATGATCAACTACGACGCGAACAAATTCCACCAATTCCGTCTTTCTTTTGGCATCATCATTTTTGAGATATTCCGGAATGAAACACTCCGGCCAACGCGGAACTTTTTGTCCGACAGCTAAGATAATCTCAGCATTATGTTTTTCCGCCTCCCCAATCTGCCAATCAAGATCAGTAAAGTCATATTTTCCCTCCTCTGGCTCTACCCAGTCCCAATAGACTGGAATGCGAATTTTTTTCACACCCAAATCTTCTAGCGTCGCACTGTAGGCAGCGCGCCAATCCAATCCAATATCCTGGGCATAACGCTTGGAAAAGGTAACGCCCAATTTCGCGTCCATATTTTCTTTTGTAACGGGGATATTGAAATAGATCAAAAGCACGCAAGCCAGGGCGAAAATGACCAGGAAAGTTTTGAAGATAAACTTTAGCACAGCTTTTATTTTTTGCATCATACTTTTTTTATTTTCTCACATGCGAAACCAAAATGATTCCAACAGCAATAATCAGGATGGCGGAAATCTTCTGTAGAATTGTTTTTAAGTCTTTTTTTTCTTGCATCACCTTCGGTACCCAGGCAGAAAAAAGAATACTGAGAATGAAAATGAAGACGTATTCCACGGAAACCAGCGCGCTCACGATTGTCACGCTAGCAATAGCTAGCGAAGTAGCAAATTCTTTGAGAAAAGATCCACTGCCACCCATAATTTTTGCCAACACAAACGAGAGGCCAGATTCTTGATTGTCTTTGTCTGGTTTTTTAAATTTCAAAAGTGAGCTGAGAAGCGCCACGCGCCAAGCAGGAATAAGAAAAAAGCTCAGTGTGCCCAAAAACGCTCCCGCACGCGTCCAAGCAAACACATTCAAAAAGTTATCCTCGTTATAAAGCGCTTTGATCATCGTCGCCGAGATGGCCAGAAAAAATCCCGCCCAAAGCGAAGCGCGGAAACCCTTGAAAAATATGCGCTTTTCCAGTTTGTCCAGTTCAAAGGAAATGAGCAGTCCGCCAAAAATGAGCGTCGCGATTCCCAAAATCCCACGCGTGCCCAACCGTTCTTCCAGAAAAAAAATCGCCAGAAAAAAGGTGGTGATGGGAATGACTGCTCCGACTACCGGAAGCACCCGACTGGCCTCGCCTTTTCGCACGGCAAAAAATAATGCCAACATTCCATAGATAAAAATTATTCCGGCAATGAAGCTGAAAATAATTTTTCCAACACTGATAAGATGAAAACCGCCAAAAAAAATTCCCACGATAACAGCAAAAAGTCCCAACACTCCGGAATAAAAAGCATAGGTTGATGGGTGAGAAACACGCTTGGAAGAAAGCAAAAATTTATCCAGTACGATTTCCAGCGCCAAAAGTAAATATGCGACTATGGTAATTAGTAGCCAGTTCATAATTTTATCATATCATGAAAAACAAAAGGGCGGTAGAGACGTGGCATTGCCACGTCCAGAAAAGATCAACCACAAAAAAGACGTGGCCGTGCCACGTCTCTACAGAATTATTTTATGAATTGACTTTTCCGTAATATAGCGCAACGTCTGAAATCCATTTGCGCACACCAGCCGGATCATGCCCAGCGCAAGTCGATCCGCATTTCCAAACGATTAATTTTTCTGCTGTATCAATTTTTTGATCAATCAGGTCGCGGATTCTCCCACCCACCACCGCAATGGCTTGTTCAGGTGAATCAAAACAGCTATAACCGGAGGCTGTTTGGTTATAACTTCCGCGATAACCCCAAAAATTGAAGCATTCTGTCCCTTCTTTTTTGGGTGCATGTCTTCCGAAATCGCTTTCTTTTTTAGCAATCGCGATCAAAAAGGCGGCAGTTTCGCGATCACATTTGGCGATAAACGGCACCATCGCTTCCAAGGGACTTCCAGCCACCAATTCTTGATATTTTTGCCTTTGACTATCCTTCGGATCATTTTCCCGCTCCAACTGCTGCGCTTTTTTTTGCTTTTCCTTTCGCTTGGCGAGCTCGATTCCCTCCACGCTATTTTTCACTTTTTCCATCGGATCAAATTTGAAAAGAGTCGTTTTGGTTGAAACATCAGCCTTTTTTGATTGAGTCAAACCAGAATCCGGATGATTATTCGCGAAAGTGGCTTTTGGGCTGTTACCGCCAAAGCAAACAGAAAAAAACAGCCCCAAGACTAGCATGAGCAATAATTTGGTTATTTTATTTATTTTTCCGCACCCCCTACTCGGCAGTTCATCATCCATAAAATCTAAACTCCCCTTGTTCCCCTATTACAACTATTAGCTGTTATGAGTAACCCAGTAATTCTAGCAGATGGCAGATTTTCGGTCAAGCGGCTGTATCTGAGATTATCTATGGTGAGAAGTGTTGGTATAATTTCAAAAGAAAAGACGCCCCTTGTGAGCGTCCTTCCAATAGTTCTTTCTTTTTTCTTCTTGCTTCTTGCTTCTTGCTTCTTGCTTCTATTCCGTTGGTATGGGAAAAGCCAGGCATAGTTTTTTGACTTCTTTTTTGATTCGCGCAAGTACTTTTTTATTTTCTTTGTTTTGCAATGCCTCATCAATCCAACGAACAATTTTTTTTATTTCTTTTTCCTTCATTTTGCGTGTCGTCGCGGCGGGCGTCCCAATCCGAATCCCCGAAGGGTTCAGGGGGGACTTTGGGTCATTGGGAATAGTTGAACGAGAAACAGAAATTCCCACTTGCTCCAGAATTTGCTCCGCCTGCCGGCCGCCAATTCCTCGCGCACCCAAGTTAAGAATGAATAAGTGGTTATCCGTTCCCCCGGAAACCACATCATAGCCCAGTTTTATAAATTCTTCCGCCATTGTTTTGGCATTTTTAATCACCTGAGTGGCATATTTTTTGAAACTTGGTTTCAATACTTCTCCGAAAGCCACGGCTCTTGCTGCTGTCGTATGATTATGCGGACCACCTTGCATTCCAGGAAAAACCGCTCGATCAACAAGTTTGGCAAATTTTTCCTTGCACATAATCACGGCGCCACGTGGTCCGCGCAAAGTCTTGTGCGTCGTGGTCGAAACAACGTCGAAAAAGGGCACGGGATTAGACAAAAGTCCCGCCGCAATCAGTCCGGCCGTATGAGCAATATCGGCAAAAGTGTAGGCACCAACTTCGTCGGCAATTTTTTTGAATCCTTTCCAATCGATTTCTCGTGAATAGGCACTATAGCCAGCCACGATCATTTTCGGTTTTTCGCGTTTGGCAATTTTTCTTACTTCTGCCATATCAATGCGACCGGTTTTCGGATCGACCCCATATTGCACAAAATTATAGAGCATACCGGAAAAATTGACCGGATGACCATGCGAAAGATGACCACCATGATCCAATTTTAACCCCAAAACTTTATCTCCGGGCTTTAAAAACGCCATATAGACCGCCGCATTGGCTGGTGAACCGGACAGTGGTTGCACATTAGCATACTGGGCGCCAAAGATTTTCTTGAGCCGCGCCACCGCCAGAAGTTCCATCTCGTCAATAATCTGATTGCCACCATAATAGCGATGTCCTGGAGTACCTTCACTATATTTATTAGTCAGCACCGATCCTTGCGCTTCAAGCACTGCAGGAGAAACATAATTTTCCGAAGCAATCAGCTCCAGCTCTTCTTTTTGTCTTTTATTTTCACGCGCAATAATCTCTGCCACTTTTGCGTCTTCTTTGGGAAGGAATTTATATCTCATGTTTTTTAATTAATTTTAATAATTAGGCCTATGCATTAAATAAGTTTTTATTTATTTCCCCTTCTCCATTAGGGAGAAGGTGGCCGAAGGCCAGATGAGGGAGAAGCCTTTCAAAAATAGCCATTGCTGATTATATTGCTTTTCTTTTTTAGTAACACCCTTTTCCCTCACCTGTCACGAGTACGTGACATCCTCTCCCTAAGGGCGAGGAAGATACTTTGGATTATCTAAAATATAACCAAATGGAGGCAAAAACTAAAACTGCCATAAAAACAACCGCGAGCCAGCCAAAAAATTTCACCCACAGCGGATGTGTTTCGCGACCCATAATTTTTTTATCATCCCCCACTACCATAATAACAATAAGGAGCGGAAAAGCAATTATTCCATTAACGAAGGCGGAATAATAGAGCGCCGTGATGGGATTGATGTGAAAAAAATTAAGCGCCAGTCCGACTAAAATCGAAACAGTGATCACGGCATAAAAGCCTTTGGCTCGAGAAAATTTAAGGTCCAATCCCTCGTTCCATTTCATCAGCTCACAGAGTGCGTAGGCGCCTGATCCGGCGAGAACCGGCACGGCGAGAAGCCCGGTGCCGATAATTCCAATCGCAAAAAGCAAATAGGCCCAATCGCCGGCCAGCGGTCGCAAAGCCTGCGCCGCTTGCTCGGCCGATTCAATATTGGTAATGCCCTGTGCAAAAAAAGTTTGGGCGGCCGTGAGCACGATAAAGAAAAAAACTACGTTAGCTAAAATCATTCCGGTTCCAACATCGGTGCGCATTCGCCCAATTCGCACATGTAAATCTGCTCCCTTTTTCCCCCGAATTAATTTGTGCAATTTCTTATGCAGTTTATTTTCCTCCACCTCTTCCGACGCTTGCCAGAAAAAAAGATAGGGCGTGATTGTGGTGCCGAAAACCGCCACCATCGCAAAAACATATTCTTCACTAAAATTAAAACTGGGCAAAAAAGTCCAATGCAATACTTTGAGCCAATCCGGGTGAATCATCAGTCCGGTCACGATATAGGCCAAAACGGAAAGAGCGAGCCATTTCAAAAATTTTACGTAGAAATGATAACCGATGAAAACCTCCATCACAATAGAAAGTAGAGCAAAAAAAATCGCACCGAGAAAAAAATTGAATCCAGTAAGCATGGAAAGAGCCGATGACATCGCTCCCAAATCCGCACCAATATTCACCACATTGGCAATAAGCAGTAGCGCCACGACCGCAAAAACAATTTTTTTCTTGTAATACCGTTGCAACACTCCCGCCAGACCATGATTAGTGACAATCCCGATCCGCGCGCAAGCTTCCTGCACGGCGAGCATTAGGGGTAAAAGCCATGCCGCCATCCAAAGAATGGAAAAACCAAACTTTGCGCCCACCGAAGAATATGTCCCAATACCAGATGGATCGTCGTCGGACGCACCAGTAACGATTCCCGGTCCGAGTGCCCGAAAAAAATAAAGGGCTCTTTTCCAAGGAGTAGCCATTATTTTTTTGGCAACAAGTACCTCAGAATAGGCAATTTTAACTGTGCCATCAACGGCCTTTAACGCCTCAATTTCACCCCACAAAACCAGTTTGCGAGCCAAAAGCAAAGGAATTCCCACTTCGTGACGAAATTGGGAAAGAGTAAAAAATTTTTCGCTACCTAAATTTTGGTCAATTTTTTTTGGCTCCATATCCGTTTTCAGTGCATTTTTTCTTTTTTAATTATTTTAGCCACCCCCATCAGATCTTTCGTCACATAATCTCGTCTTTCGCACGGCAAATCACGATAACGTCCTTCTTTGCGACAAAGATGCAAAGTCATGATTCGCCCCTTCGCCTTTTCGCTTAGCTCAAATTGATCAGGATGATCATCAATCAGGAGTATAGTTTCTTTTTTGGAAAAAGCATATTTGCGAGCTAGCTCTAGAATTACATTAATTTTTTTTCTTTTAGTAATGAAAATCCTGCTAGCCATTTTTTCAATTCCCGTTCCTCTGATTTTACTTTTTTGAAATTTAGGCTGACCATAACTCAAAATGAAAAGATCTTTTCGAGAAAATTTTTGCAAGAATTTCTTGACATCCGGAAAAACATACGCGTCGAGATTGTTCATGAATTTGTCGACAGCTGTTTTTAATTTTTTTCCATCAACACCTTGGCTTTCTTCCAACGCTTTAATCTGTAAATCAAGGTCATAATGTCGACCTTGCGACTGAGATTTGACAGAAAACGTATAATAGGTATCTTTGAATTCCCTTTCGGTAACGCCATGACGCTTAAAAATCCCGATCAAATCCTGCTTGAATTTTTTGGTATTAAAAATCGCGTCATCAAAATCAATAAATATTTTCATTTGAGCTGATCACTAAACTATTTCGTTAATAATCCCTTCGTATTTTCCCAGTTCCAAAATTACCATGAGTACGCGCGCTAATTTTTCGCTGTCATGACGGATAAGCGCTCGCGTGGAAGCAATTGCGTCCGCCTTGCTTTGACTGACTTTTTTATCACTCAAAAGATCAGTCTTGATTATGCGATAGTGCCTTTTTTTAACCTGCGCTTGCCTAAATTCCACAAGTACTTCTTTTTTTTCTCTATATTTTTTGATCAAATTTTTTCCCGGCTCCTTCGAGTTGAATGTCACAAAATCAATCCGTTCTTTCCCAATCTGCTTATTTATAGCCCCGACATAATCGTCGAGAGAAAAATTTTCCGTATGCCCTTTTTTATTGACCAAGTTGCAATTATACACCACCTTGGCTTTGGTTTTCCTTAACGCCTCGGAAATTCCCTCAACCAAAAAATTCGGTAAAATGGAGCAATAATGATTGCCGGGGCCAATAACAACAAGATCGGCTTCCAGGATTTTTCTCACGGCCTCTTTGTTTGCCCGAGCTCGAGGTTCAAGATAGTTTTTTTTAATTCCAATTTTTTCAATCTCAAAGTTATGATTGATTTCGTTTTCTCCCTTGAGCATTTTCCCGTTTTCCAAAAGCATAAACAGATTCGCCTCATCATCGGTCACTGGAATCACTTCACCTTTTATGCTCAAAATCTTAGCCGCTTCTTTCACTCCAGCTGAAAAATTGCCCGTAATTTTTTCCAGGGCGCTAAGCAGTAGGTTGCCAAAATTATGCCCTTTGAGCCCACCTTCTTCAAAGCGATACGTCATAAGCATTCGCATGATATCCGACGAATTACTGAGTGCCACAAGACACTGCCGCACATCTCCCGGGGGAAGCACACCAAGTTCATCGCGCAAAATTCCTGTTGATCCGCCATCATCCGCCATGGAAACAATCGCTGAGATCTCAATTGGGTAATTCTTTAGACCAGAGAGGAGCATAAAACTGCCCGTCCCACCACCGATTGTCACCACTTTTTTGATTTTTTCAGTCATATCGTTTATGCAAAACTTTTTCTATTAGGCCTTATGCATTTACCTCAAAAAATTCCTATGTTAGAGACTTTCTCTGTTAGCAAAGAAAACGTGCGGAACTGTTTTTCGGCCCTACACGTAAGTCCTGTCTATATTACTTCTTTTTCGGCTCTCCGCGCCGCAATAATCCCAATGATGGAAAGCGCGAGACCAAGAGATAATAGGATTATAATCAAAATCAAAATCAAATCTGAATTTCTTCTGCTTTGGGTGGGGGCGATGGTAGCTTTTGTGCGAGAAGCGACTTCATCCGCGCTAACCACACTCACCGCTTCAGCCGTTTTCACAAATAATAATGGTTCGCTTTTAGCAGTAATCTTTCCGGTATTATCTGTCACGGCAACATAGACTTCATGCTCGCCATCATCCAATTGCTTGTCGAGATTATATGACCAATCACCATTCGCATCGGTTTTCACCGTCAGAATGATCGGAAGCGTACTGTAGATGTAGATATTAACAAAGCTATTGGGCAAACCTTTTCCGCTTAATTTTATTTTTTGTCCATCGCCAGACTCGGACCTTACCAATTCGATCTCTTTCACTACATAAATTTCTCCGCTTATTTCTCCTTTTTCTTTTGGACTTTCAAACACCACCTTGTCGCTTTTATCTCCAGGGGAATATTTCAAGGGATCAAAGCCGTTTTTCACTTCATCGCCGTCCAAAAAGCCGTCTCCGTCGGAATCAGGGTTAAGCGGATTGGTATGATAACGAAATTCCTCATTATTGCTGAGTCCGTCCTTATCAGGATCGCCATCTCCCCCGCAACGATTTTTATCCTGACAACTTTCACTTCCAAAATATTTTTTTTGCCACTCGACCGACGTCTGATCATTATGGCTGTTTGGCATAGTCGGACTGTTCACCCCAGCTTGATTCGTTTCTTCGGTTGATTGACTGCTCTTTTGATTGAGTGCCGATTGAGTGCCCGTTGAATTATCGACGACAAGCCTGTCAACGTAGACTTTGATCTTACCGCTTTCATATGTACCGTAAGCATTATCAATTTTTGCCAACAGATAGAAGGCACCATTGGGCAAATTGCTCGAATCGAGTTCCAGGTTCCAAGTGTTCCCGGTCTGTGAGCGGGCTGTTCCGACATATTTTTTCGTATTGGATTCACTAGCAATCAGATAAAACTCCACGTTTTTCGCTCCGCTGACCGTACCCTCAATTTTTAGCATATTCCCCAAAGTCACTCCATCTTTCGGACTAGAAAAAGTAAAAGTCGGAGTTAATTCGGCAACACCACTTTTGTTTGGATCAGGGCTGTTTGTCGCAGAGGTAGGCGCCGGAGTAGAGCTGACTGGATTAGGAGTAGTTGCCGGCGCAACTGGCGGAGTAGTTGTCGGAACGGAAGTAGGCGCAGAATTGCTTGTATCTTTTACCGGAATATCAATATTATTAACTGCGTTACTTGCTTTTTCCGTTCCAGCTTCCGGAACACTTTCAACACCGAGTTGCCCAGCCAAATCATCTCCAGCCAAAATATTGGAAATGTTTATTGCCATCACAATTGTGGCAACAATGAGACACAGGAGAGATACTTCGAAGAAGCGATGTTTTTTTATATTTTTCATTTTTTTATTTATAAGAATTTATGCAAAACTTTTTCCGCCGATTTTAGGTCTTCTGGACTACCAATCGCATGCCACATTGTGGCTTTTTCTACCTTAATCTTATATTCTTTCGCCATTTTTGCAAAGGTCTGAGGCAAGCCAAATTCTCCGCCCCCAATCGGCACAAGATCATAATCAAAGAATTTTTTGTTGAGCATATACACTGCCGTGCTGGCTAGCTTATCTTTGGACTTTTTGGGTTTTTCCACCACTTCAATCATATACCCATTTTTGTTGGTTTTGATAATCCCAAATTTAGTCACATCTTCGACTTCATGCCCCAAAATTGCCAGGTCATGCCTTAACATCCGTTTCAAATCTTTCTTGTGATAGAGATCATCACCCATAATGACCAAAAATCTATCCCGAAGCACACTTTTCGCTAAATGCAAGGCTCCACCAGTGCCGTTCATCTTATCTTGATAGACATAGATAATCCGACGCCCGGCAAAATATCTTTTGAAATGACGAATGATGTGATCTCCGCAATAACCAATGACAATAATAATCTCATCAATTTCTTTCGGTAGCATATTAATCTTATGTTCCAAAATCGGCTTGCCCTTCAATTTAAGCATCGGCTTGGGGATTTCATCGGTCAGATTTTTCATCCGCTTCCCTCTGCCGGCGGCTAGGATGACTGCTTGCATAAATAAGTTTAATGCAAATACACGAATTGATGCGAATGACACGAATGCATTATTTGCATATTCGCGTATTTGCGTAAGATTCGCGTATTTGTATCACATAATTACAACATTAATGAGTCTCCCCTTGACAAATACGATTTTTTTAATCTCCTTGTCTGCAATATAATTCTTAATTTTATCACTTTCGAGCGCCAAATTGGTTGCTTCTTTCTCGGAAATATCCGCGCTCACTTTCAACATGCCCCGCACTTTTCCATTGACTTGAATTACTAAATCTATTTCTTCATCTTTTATCAACTCTAGATCATATTCCGGCCATTTTTGAAAAAAAATTGATTGCTTATATTTTTTTTCATCCGCCGAAGCTTTAGCGAAGGAGGACCATAACTCTTCGGCCAGTGCTGGCAAGAAAATCGAAGTTATAATTAAAAATTTTTCAAAAACTGCTTGGGAAATCTTGGGTACACCATAAAAAACATTTGTCAATTCCATTAGCTTGGCAATTGCCGTATTATACTTCTGTTCTTCCATATCCCCTTCCACATTTTTGATTGTTACATCCAGCTTTCGCAGAACTGATTTTTCGTCCCCATAGCCGACTTCGACTCGATGTGTCAGATTGAAAACTCTCTCCGCCCAACGCGCCGTACCCATAATACCTTCGTCAGAAAAACTGCGATCCTCGCTGAGTGGTCCGAGAAATAGAATATAACTTTTGAGCGCGTCATATCCGACTTTCTCGCCATATTCTTCCGGACTAATTACATTGCCTTTGGATTTTGACATTTTTTTTCCATCCTTCAAAATCATTCCATTCGCTCGAAACTTTTTGAACGGATTATCAAAATCAATAAGCCCCAAATCATGCAGCGCCATTGTGATAAAACGGGTATACATCAGGTGCAGTACGGCATGCTCATTTCCGCCGACATAGAGATCAACTGGTAGCCATTTTTTGCCTAAGCTAGAATCAAAAATTGCTTCGGTATTTTTTGGTGAAAGATAGCGGAAAAAATACCAGGCCGAGTCCAAAAAATTATCCATCACATCCGCTTCGCGCGTCGCGTCACCTCCACACTTTGGACAAATCACCTTCATGAAACTTTCCACATTTGAAAGTGGCCCTTTTCCATCGCCTGAAGGCTCCCAACCTTTTTCCAGCTCAGGTAGCTTCACCGGCAAATCTTTTTCTGCAACAGCCACTGCACCACATTTTTCACAATACACAATCGGTACCGGCGGGCCCCAATAGCGTTGACGAGAAATACACCAGTCACGCAACTTGTAATTTGACACCAGCTTACCACCAACAAAATCTGTGATGGCTTTTTTCGCTTCGAAAACACCAAGTCCATTGAATTTTTCTGAGTTTACAAGTTTTCCTTCTCCGACATAAGCTTCTTTTTTAATATCCCCACCAGAAATAACCTCTTTAATTTCTAAATTAAACTTTTTCGCAAACTCAAAATCCCGTTCGTCGTGCGCGGGCACGGCCATAATTGCACCAAAGCCATAGCCAGCCAAAACATAATCGGCGATCCAAATCGGCACCTGCTCATTGTTGACCGGATTGATTGCATAGGCCCCGGAAAAAACTCCGGTTTTTTCCTTGTTTTCTTTTCTTTCCAGTTCTGATTTTGTAGCCGATTCTTGAATATATTGTGCTACCGCTTCGCGCTGTTCCGCCGAAACAATCCTAGAAACCAAATCATGCTCAGGCGCCAAGACGCAATAAGTGCAACCGAAAAGCGTATCTGGTCGGGTTGTAAAAACTTCTATATAATTTTGGTCATTTGGATTTTGAGAATTGTTTGGAAATTTGAAATTGGAAATTGGAAATTTTATTGTCGCTCCTTCGGATTTTCCAATCCAGTTTTTTTGAGCGCTTTTGGTGATCTCCGACCAGTCCATTTCGGAAAGACCATCCAACAGCCGATCGGCATAATGCGTGATTTTGAAAAACCACTGTTTCATTTTTCTTTTTTCCGGCATCGTCTTGCAACGCTCGCATACTCCGCCTTCGATCTGCTCATCTGCGAGAACCGTTTTGCAAGAAGGACACCAACTCAAATAGGCCTCTTTTTGATAGGCCAATCCCCGCTCAAAAAGCTGGGTAAAAATCCACTGTGTCCATTTGTAATATTCCGGACTGGTTGTATCCACTTCGCGAGTGTAATCACAACTGAGACCCGCAGCTTGGACTTGTTTGCGGAAATTAACCGTCGTGCGCGCTTCAACTTTCGCCGGATGCTCACCGAGTTTGAGCGCATAATTCTCCAAATGAATGCCAAAAGCATCAAATCCAAACGGCTCGAAAACATCAAAGCCTTTCAGTCTTTTATACTTTGCCATTACATCAATGCAAGTGAAACAATAAAAATTTCCAATATGCAATCCTTCAGCGCTCGGATAAGGAAACATAAACAAAGCATAATAGGGGTTTTTACCACCTTCCAAATTTGGCACAAAAACTTTAGCCTCTACCCATTTTTTTGCCCATTTTGTCTCAATCTGCCTATAATTGTATTTTTCCATAAAATCACCAATTAAAAGGTTATTTTTCAATAACCTAACTTTAACCTACTTTTGGGTTTTTTTCAAGACTCGCTACTCGAGGACCGTTATCGATACAAACAAAAAACTCCGACGTAACGTCGGAGTTTTTTTCAGTTGTCTAGATAAATATTATTTTCCTCCACCCAACAGTCGATTTAGTCGCGCCTTCACCTCTTCCGGTGTCGCTTCACGAGAAATATATTCCAATTCAGCCTTATCCTCCTCTTTGATTGGCTCCAGCGCTACTTTTTTTACTTCTGGTGTAGGCTCTTTTTGACGAAAAATATCCGGCACCGCCTCTTCGCTTACCGGCAGATTAGCCGGTGTGGGAGCTTTTTTCCCAAAAGAAGGAAAGGTTGACGGGAAAAAACCGCTCTTTGGCAGTTGCGCTTTTTTCACTTCCACTTCCACTGCCACTTGCGGTTTTTGTGTCGGTGGGAAAAAATTCTTGGCCGCAAAGTAATTCTCTTCTTCCGGGATAATCAGTGGCTTTGGTTTTTGCGTTGAGCTAATTTTTCGTGAAAAATCCCGCCCGGGAATCTCCCTTCTTTTTCCGTCTCTTTTGATGAACATAAAGGGAAGGAGAAAAAAGAAAACCAAATACAATCCTAGCGACCAAAGGATGCTTTTGCCGATGGTCAGTGTCAGATTTTGAGAAGCGATTCTTTGGACAATCGGACCATCAACAATCCTTAAATCCAAATCGGTTTTAATATTATAATAACTCCCGGCAATCGCAATCAAGCTGTCCACTGTGTCGGCATTCAGCTCTTTTGCCAGGGTGCTGTCGGCATCAAAATTCTTAATCCTAAGCACTCCGCTTTCATCCACTCTCATGACAGCCAGCTTGGAATTCCAAAATTCTTTGCGCTTAGCATTGGGCAATTCCACGCCGGGAGCCAAAGCATCACTTCCCTCAGAGATCCGATCATTGAAAGCCAGTGAAGCAAGTACTGCGCGAAAATTCTCCGTAATCGAATCGAGTTGTCCCGCCATCGTCGCATTCTTAGGCAATACTAAAATAGCTGTCTCAGCTTCATACACTCGACTTTTGTTCAGGTTAAAGATAAGCACAAAAAAGAAAATCGCGCCCAAGATGCCTATTTTTTTCAACCAAATATTTTTGTCCATAAAACAATTTTACCCACCCAGAGCGTTAGCCCTACTTAGTTGAATAACTTAAAAATTCCGGAAATTTCCCCTTTTTCCGTTTTGGAAAAATAGACTTCTTTCGTGGTCAAGCCGTTCCAGATAGTGCTCGAAAAATTCGCTCTCTGCACACGAGAAATTCCATAATTGGCGTTATCTGAAAATACAGATTTACTCAGATCAATTCTGCCGGTTGCGCCATAAGCGTTCACTTCCACGCCCTCTCTCTTATTATTGGCGTAAGTATTGCTCTTAGTATAGATCTGCGCTCCGTCCAAACGAGCTTTCAAACCACTGGCGGAATTTTTTCTAAAATTCGTTTTCTCAATCCACGCCTTGGTTCCGGCAGAAAAAGATGCTCCGTCACTACCGTTTTCATCAATATTGCTTTTATAGACAACGAGATTTCTTTTTTCGGAATATATTCCGTTGCGACCATTGTCTTCTATGTTAGTTTCGCTAATTGTCACCTGATTGCTTTGATCCAGCTTTCCGGCATAAATAATCACACCGTCACGATCATTCTTTTCGATTGTGCATTTGATGATTTTTACTCGTCCGCCATCGGCCACTTTCACGCCATTTTTTCCGTTTTTGATAGTTAGCTTATAGAGCTTTGCACCACCATTCAAATAGACAGCGGAATTGTCATCGCTTTTAGCAGAAATAATCGTGTCCTCTCTGTCGTTACCAAGAATTTCCACGCTTTTGGGCACAACCAAGTTTTCCCGATACGTTCCCTTTTCGACATAGATTTTAGTATTTTTCTTGGCTTTTTTCAAAGCTTGAGTGATGGTTTTATAGGGATGATCAGAAGATCCATCTTGCGTGCTACCTGCCTTGGCATCTACATAGATTTTTTTACTACTCCCAGCCAAGGTCAAAAACGGCACCATTACCGCCAGCACCAAAAAGGCTAAAAATACCCTTTTTAAGTCAATTCTGCTCGTGTTAAACATACTTTTTTACTTTAATTAGCTAATTAAATTATCAACCGTATAGTCTAGCACAACTATCAATTTTAGTCAATAGCAAAAAAACCCGCCCCGACTAAGGACGAATTTCATACTTCCGAAAGATGAGAATACTATAGCGTCTTTACTTTATGCAGATAGATACTTTGCACGATTCCAATTGAAGCAAACACTGCCACGAGCGAACTACCGCCATAGCTGAGAAACGGAAGTGGCACACCGGCGACTGGCATCACGCCGATATTCATTCCAATGTTGACCAAAATTTGTGAAAACAGCATCACGAGAATTCCCACCGCCAAAAGATAGCCGAAGTTATCTCCGGCCAAACGCGCCACTTCTTTAACGCGATAGAGCAAGAGACCGAGGAGAAAAATCACACTGGTAGCTCCCAAAAAGCCCATCTCCTCCGCAATGACGGCAAAAATAAAATCAGTATGCTTTTCCGGCAAAAAATTCAACTGCGATTGCGAACCATGCCCCAGACCTTTGCCGAAAAGTCCACCGGAACCGACTGCTACCATCGATTGAATGACGTTATACCCACTACCCCGCGGATCGTTATAGGGGTTGACGAAATTGATCAGACGTTCTTTTTGATAGGGCCGAAGAACAAACCAGCCGGAATAGGAAATTATTGCTCCGAGCAAAAACAGAATTAATAAATTTTTCCGACTGATGCCGGAAATAGAAAGCATTACCGCCCAGGAAACCACAATCACCATCGCCGAACCAAAATCCGGTTGTCTAATAATCAGGTAGACCGGAAAAAAGATTAAAACAATAGAAGCCGTGATGCGCACCACGATACTGAGCTGGCTTTTTTTCTGACTGAAAAAACTGGCCAGAAAAATCACCATCGCCAATTTAGCCGTTTCCACCGGTTGGATGTGAAATGCTCCCAAACCGATCCAGCCAGTGGTGCCTCGAATAGTGGTACCAAAAAATAAAACCAGAAACAAAACTCCCAGGGTGAGGAAATAAAGCTTGGTACTAAAAAAACTCAATGAGCGATAATCAAAAAAAGCGATTGTGAACATAAAGATGATTCCCACCGCTCCTGAAATCAATTGTTTTTTAAAATTGCCCAGATCGGTTCCTGAGTCGCCACGAGAAACACTGTAAAGCGCCAAAAAACCGATTGCCAAAAGCAAGACAATCGTAATCAAAATCACCCAGTCCAATTTGAAAAATTTCTGCATAAAAAATTTGCTCGGTCCGCCACTCAATCACTTAACGCCCTTGAGATTTTTCTGGCTTGAAATATCTTCTAGCGAAAGCTTCCGAATCAAAAACATTCACTTCGATCTGATTTTCCACACTACCTACCTCGCCGGAAAAACGGTTGGGCCAAAAGACACGATAATCTCGATCTTCTCCCGCATTGACTGTGCGCATTTCTGTGGCATTAAGCGCGATGATTTTGCCGGTCGGATCGCGCAAAATTACTTTTATCCTAATCAGCGCGAAATCGAACGGACTTCTGTTTTGCAATAGCCCCGACACCTGCGAAAAACCGATACCTGATCCAATTTCCGCATAATTTTTGTTTGCCACTTTGAGATCCGGTTTTTCATATAAATCATCCAATTCGACCCACTGTGAATCAGAGACGGAAAAATCGATACTGGTCGGCGACCGATCAAGCTTGATGTTGTTTACGATGATATATTTTTTATCTCCGGGCAAAATAAAACTGCTTCCTTGTTTTTCGGCGATAATTGCTCCATTTTCGTCTTTGAATTTTATCTGATAGCTAAAAGATTTACTGCCAAAAACATTATTCGGATTACTCACCAAGCCATAAAAATCGTATTCTCCGACGGAAGAACTTTCCACCAGACCCGTTTCTCCGATAATAAACTCTTTGGCTATATTTTTTTCACATTTCAACGCACAGATTCCCCCGCAATCAACATCCTCTTCATTTTGATTTTTGATCCCATCGGTGCAAGTTGGCTTTGGCGCAAAGAGAGAATAGAGAAACCAAAAAACGGCCAAAAAAAATATCAAGTAAATAAAGCCGATAATCAGCCTTTTTTGAATGTTTTTTTCCATAACAATAGAACTTCTTTAGGATTATGCATTTATTATAGCAATAAATTATTCCCAGTGGAAGCGCTAGTCCCATCCTCCAAAAAAACAGGGACGCGACCAGACGCATCCCTAAAAAATCAATCAAAGATTTCTTTTATTTACACGTCCAAATTTTTCACACTCTTGGCGTGCGTTTGAATGAAACGTCGACGCGGTTCCACTTCCGTGCCCATCAGAATATCAAACATTTTGTCCGCGGCTTCGGCGTCTTCGATGTTTACCCGCATCATCATTCTGGTCGTTGGATCCATTGTCGTTTCCCAAAGTTGCGTCGGATTCATTTCTCCGAGACCTTTATAGCGCTGAATGACAACCCCGGAAACTTCTTCCTTCACCTCACCATTCTCATCCGTCTCAATAACAATTTCCGAAGTGTCTTCTTTTTTTTGCGCAACTTTATTCAGCTTCTCTCCCTCTGGCGCGAGACTGGATTTTTTATCTTCACTTTTCTTTTTTATTTCTTCCAAAATCTTTTCCTTACCTTGATCGGTATAGGCATATTGAACATCTTTGCCTTTTTGCAAGCGATAGAGTGGTGGCTGAGCGATGTAGATGTGACCATTGCGAATCAGTGGTTCAAAATAGCGATAGAAAAAAGTCAGAAGGAGCGTCCGAATATGCGATCCATCCACATCGGCATCGGCCATGATAATCACTTTGTGATAGCGTAACTTGGCAATATCCAGACTATCTCCAATTCCCGCGCCCAGCGCGATAATGATCGGTTTTAGCGTATCGGATTTCACCACCTTATCCAGTGTCGCTTTTTCCACATTCACTAATTTTCCGCGCAATGGCAAAATAGCTTGGAAGCGCCGATTGCGCCCCTGTTTGGCTGAGCCACCAGCCGAGTCTCCCTCAACGATATAAATTTCCGACTGTGACGCGTCGCGACTGGAACAATCCGCCAGTTTTCCCGGGAGCGTCATGCCTTCCAGTGCGCCTTTTCTGATCACCGCGTCCTTGGCTGCTCGCGCCGCTAGTCGCGCTTTTGAGGTGAGCGCAATTTTGGAAATAATCGCTTTGGCATTATTGGGATGCGCTTCCAGATATTCCGCCAACGCTTCGGCCACAGCCGAAGAAACAATTCCGCGAATTTCACCATTACCCAATTTCGCTTTAGTCTGTCCTTCAAATTGTGGATTGCGGAGTTTCACGCTAATCACCGCGGTAAGCCCTTCTTGAAAATCTTCCGCCGTGAAATTGTCATCTTTGTCTTTCAAAAGTCCGGTCTTTTTGGCATATGAATTGATTACACGCGTGAGCGCACTGCGAAAACCAGCCTCATGCATTCCCCCTTCCGGTGTGGCAATATTGTTGGCAAAAGAAAAGACGTGTTCTTTGTAGGAATCAGTATATTGCACCGCCACTTCCACGAGCGTATCTTCCTGTTCTTTGCGCGCATAAAAAGGCATCTCGTTTTTGATTACCTTCCCTCGATTTAAGAATTTGATATAAGAAACGAGTCCACCATCAAAAAGAAATCCGTAGGCTCTTTCTTTTCCTACTTCGCGCGTATCATAAATTTTAACGCTGATACCCTTGGTCAAATAGGATTGTTGTCGCAGATAAGCCAGGATTTTTTCCCAAGAATAATTAATTTCGGGAAAAATCTGCGGATCAGCTTGAAAAATAATTTTTGTGCCGGTCCCCTTGGCTTTGCCAACAACAACGGGCTCCTTGCTTTTTGGTTTGCCTCTTTCAAATTCCATCGCGTAAATCTTGCCGTCTCGCTTCACTTCTGCCCGAAGATAACTTGAGAGCGCGTTGACCACGGAGACGCCCACACCATGCAGTCCGCCAGAAATTTTGTAGCCATTGCCTCCAAATTTTCCTCCAGCGTGAAGCACGGTTAGCACTGTTTCCAAGGTGGATTTTTTTGTCTGGGGATGTTTTTCTACCGGAATACCACGTCCATCATCTTCCATTTCGATCAAATTGTTCGGCAAAAGCTTCACTGTGATATTCTGACAATAACCCGCCATCGCTTCATCGATTGAGTTGTTGACCACTTCCCAAATCAAATGATGCAAACCATCGGTCGATGTTCCACCGATATACATTCCCGGGCGCTTCCTGACCGGTTCCAAACCTTCCAAAACTTGAATCGATTTCGCGGTATAGTCGCCTCCTGCATTATTCTGTTCCTTTTTTTTAGCTTCTGCCATACATTTTTAAATTTAAAATTATCTTCAATTCAATCATCATTTCTCTCAGAAAGAAAATATAACTCAATCAGAAATATTCCCGCCACCGTCAACAACCCATCCCACCATAAAAGCATCCTTAGCCCTTGAAGAATAAGCAGGCTTGTGCCCAGAAGCGCCAATAATATCCCTTGGCGCAGACTGAGAATGATATTTTCTCCAACGAGCTCTCCGCGCATTCTTCTTTTTCTCAATCGCAAGAGAAACAGATTAAACAAAGCGCTTAAAGAGAAAAAGAAGGCAAGATAAAAATACACCTTAACCAAAATATTTCTTTCCGGCTCAACTTTTATTACGATAAAAATCAGGGCGGAAAGGGCGCTAAGTCCAACTATTCTTATGAGCCATAGATAACCTCGTGGTATCATAATTTTCTTTGTCACGCCGTAGCTACATTTAATTTGGCGAAGCTCGCCTTCGCGTATCCACAGCGGACTGTGTCACTCCATAGCTCGCTTTCGACGTAACGAAGCTCGCCTTCGCCAAAGCTACGGCGTAGCGAAGGCGGATTAAACGGCAAACTAAAACAACAAGCAAAAATTGTTCCGTTTTTGCTTATTCTGCGCCTCTTTAACGCCTTTTCATTATAGCTCTTTTTGAAAAATAGTGCAAGCTCTCGCGCAAAATAAAAACAGCCATTATGAGACTGTTTTGTAATGCGGGGACGGCCGGACTCGAACCGGTGACCTACTGCGTGACAGGCAGTCGCTCTAACCAACTGAGCTACGCCCCCAATATTTAAATTTATGCGTGCCGCGAGATTAAGAGCGATTATCCTTAGTGGACAGTGCCACGTAAAATCGACTTTCGTCAATCACGTGGCTCGCTCAAAATTACTCGCAAGCTCTTA
>Ga0172379_10003360_pt1 | contig 25668 bp, 27 predicted proteins | sample GrowelOW334metaG_FD_119756 | JGI IMG/M metagenome (GOLD analysis project Ga0172379, IMG submission 119756) | Groundwater microbial communities from an aquifer near a municipal landfill in Southern Ontario, Canada - Groundwater well OW334 metaG | ecosystem: Environmental > Aquatic > Deep...
GAGGCCTGTAGTTGTGTATGAGGATAACCAGCTGAGTATCTATTGATATTAACACAATTAGCAAGAGAGATTGCATTACCAGGAGAAGGGGCAGAAATACCCCAACCATCAAGTACAGTAAGAATTACAAATTTTGGATTTGTATTTAGTTTCATTTATTTTTTTTGAAGTATTCAAGTTCTATCTCAATAGCTGTAAGCCTATTATATTTTGCAACTCTTTCTCCTCTTGCTGGGGCTCCAAATTTTGCATAATCAGAGGCAATTCCGACAGAAAAGTCCGCAATAAAAGTATCATTTGTTTCTCCTGATCTATGAGAAGTAATTATTTTAAAGTTAGCCTTTCTGGCGATTTTTACTACCTGTAATGTTTCAGTCACTGTTCCAATCTGATTAGGTTTAATAATAGCGGCATTACACGCTTTTTCATCTATTGCTTTTTGCAACCTCTTTGGATTTGTAACTAACAAATCATCTCCCGCAATCAGACAAGTATCCGAAAGGGCTGCGTAGAATTTTTTCCAACTTCCCCATGCATCTTCTTGAAAAGCATCCTCCAAAATAGCTAATTTATATGTCCCTATCAACTCTTTATAATAATCTAATAATTGATCATCGGATAGAGTTGAAGACCTGTCTCTTATTGTATATTCACCATCTTTATAAAAACTATTAGCAGCAACATCTAATCCCAAAAAAACATCTCTACCTAATGCGTAATTAGTTTGTCTTACTGACTCAACAAAAACTTCAAAAGCATCTGCATTAGTAAAAAGATTAGGAGCATATCCTCCCTCATGTCCGACAGAATGAATAGCTCCTCTGCGAGATAAATTCTCTCCAATAGTTTGATAAATTTCTACACTCATTTGAAGTCCTTCTGAAAATTTCTTATTAGTTGCAGGTATTACCCAAAACTCTTGAAAATCAAGATTTCCTGCTCCATGCGAACCACCGTTAATCATGTTAATAAGTGGAGTTGGTATTTTAACTCCAATTGCAATTCCTTTTTCTACAGCAAGTTCATTAATCCATGAATAAAGAGATTTGCCTTGGGAAAGTGCAGCTACTTTACAAACTACTTCAGAAATTGCAAGTATTGCATTTGCCCCGTATTTTGATTTATTTTCTGTTCCGTCAATTGATATTAATTTTTGATCTATATCTGGTTGCTTGGTAGGATCCATTCCAGTTAAAGCTAGGCCCAAAACGTTATTTATATTCTCACATGCCTTTAAAGTTCCTTCACCTCTATACCTTTTTGGATCTTTATCTCTAAGTTCCAATGCCTCATGACTTCCTGTTGAAGTTCCAGCGGGAACTGAAGTAGTTGCAAACCTTCCGTCATCAAGTTGACAATAACATTCAACAGTTGGAATCCCTCTTGAATCTAATATTTCTCGTGCCCAAATTCTTTTTATAGTACTCATATTATTTTTAATTTATATACTTTTTTCCACTTCATGTATCATATTTCTAACTCTTTTAATCGCATCGGGATTAACAGAAATACTAGTTATCCCCGCTTCAACTAAAATTTCAACCATCTCATCATATGTTGATGCCGCCTGACCGCAAATAGAAGAAGTAATACTATATTTGTTACAAGTTTTTATTGCCTTTCTTAAAGCCCATAAAACTTCAGGACTCATTTCATTAAAGGCGGTTGCAACAGTCGAATTGTCTCTATCTGTACCTTGAAGTAACATAGTCAAATCATTTGATCCAATTGAAATTCCATCAATTCCTACCTTAATAAAATTTTCTAAACAAATTATATTAACAGGAAGTTCTACCATCATTAAAAATTTAAAATTAGGATCATCAAAAAGGCCAGCTGCAGAAACTAGTCTTCTAACACGTCTTAGTTCATCAGGAGACCTTACAAATGGAATCATTAGGTGAAGATTGGAATACTTTTTTCTTACCTCAGTTATTGCCTGGAGTTCAAGATTAAATACTTCTGGGTCTGAAATGTATCTATAGGCACCTCTAAAACCTAAAAGAGGATTAGGTTCCACTGGTTCCCAATTTTTGCCACCTTCTAAACTTCTATATTCATTGGTTTTAAAATCAGTAGCTCTATAGATTACTGGTCTTGGATAAAAGCTCTCAGTAAATATTGAAATCTTTTTGACCATTTTATCTATAAACAAATGTTGGATTTTTCTTTTTATAGCCTCTTTAGGATGGATTCCAATATCAGCAATCATAAATTCAGCCCTTAAAAGTCCTACTCCATCTACATCCATTTTAGATACTTCCAAGGCTCTATCGGGTTCAGCAAGATTAACATATAATTTTGTTGCTGTTTTAATATTTTTAGAGGATTTTTCCTTTTGTACTTTTACGATTTTATCTTTAATAAAATTATTTAATCCAGAATAAATATTACCATCAGTTCCATTAACTGTAACGATGTCGTTATCTACAAGGATTTTGGTAGCATTTTTAGTCCCAACTACGCAAGGAATTCCCATTTCTCTAGAAACTATTGCAGCATGGCTAGTCATTCCACCTTCATTGGTAATTATTGCAGTAGCTTTTTTCATTGCGGGGACATAATCGGGGGACGTCATCGGGGCAACTAACACATCTCCTTTTTCAACTTTTCCAATTTCTTTTGGAGATGATAATACTTTTACAATTCCTGTACCTATTCCAGGAGAGGCTGGAATTCCACTTAAGATAGGTGCAGAGTTTTCTGTACTAATAATTTTTTCTTTAGTATTACTAATTTGTTGGGGTTTTATAGTTGTAACGGGCCTTGTCTGAACGATATATAGTTTATTTTTTTCTCGTGCCCATTCCGTATCCTGTGGAAAATAATAATGATCTTGAAGTTTTTGAGAAAGTTTAGCAAGACTTATTATCTCTTTATCAGATAACTTGATTTTATCTTGAAGTTTTTTGTCAACTTTTAATTCTTGAGTAATTTGCCCCTTTTTAATTAACTGAATCTTCTGATCATTTACTTCTTTATTAAGTATTGCAAAAGTCTCTTTTTGAACTACATAACGATCAGGAACAACAGAACCTTGAACTATCATTTCTCCTAAACCCCAAACAGCTTCAATTACTATTCTATCTTTAAAATTACTAACTGGATCAATTGAAAACATTACACCTGAAACATCTGATTGAATCATTTTTTGAACTAAAACAGAAATTCCTACTTTTTCGTGTTTAATCTTATTTGTAATACGATAATAAATAGCTCTTGGGGTAAAAAGTGATGCCCAACATTCTCTAACTGCAACCTGTAGATTGGACTCTCCCTTAATATTTAAAAATGTTGCCTGTTGGCCTGCAAAACTCATTCCAGGAAGATCTTCTGCTGTTGCCGATGATCTAACCGCAACTAAAGCTTGTTTAAACTTACCAGAAAGTTTTTTGTATGATTTAATTAAATCTTTAAATACTTCAGTTGGAAAGGTTGAAGTATTTATTAATTTTTGAATCTTTTTAGATGCACTTTCAAGTTGAATAGGATCTTCCTCATCAATAACTTCCAATATTTCATATATTTTTTTAGATATATCGTTTTCTTTTAAAAAAAGATCATACGCAGGAACTGTTACAGCAAAACCTGCAGGAACAGGAAATCCATTTTTAACCATTTCACCAATATTGGCGCCTTTTCCTCCAACCAAGGGAATTGACTCTTTATCAGTATCTTTAAAATCAACAACTAAAGGCAGTGTGGGCATACTATAAATATAGCATTAATGAACGGGTTGCGAAAGTGATTCTTTAAGTTTAATTATCCAAGGTTCGGGACCTGGGTCAGAGTCATCTAATATAGATATATAAAAACCTAACCAGGCACAAAAATGCGCGAGTTCAAGAGATTGTGATAATACACTTGAAGCTTTAAGTTCATAAGTCATCGTTATCAAACCTTGTTCTTTAAATAATTCTTTAGTAATCTTGAAACGCAACTTAACTCGTTCATGGATAAATTTACTCTCAAAAAATAAATATTTTTTACTTAAAGCTGATACAGGTTTTTGAGTTGCCTCTACTAAAACATGATTAACCTCCGGAAAATCATAAAATTCTGTAAAGTTTCTACTAATTTCACACATTGCATTTCGTCCTGCATTTAAACTACCTAAAAATGGCCTACCACTAAATAATACAGGGATGGAACTATGAAGCCATTGAGCTATTTCTTTTGCATCCCATGTTTTTCTAACTTCAACCAATTCTGTAAGAGCAGAATTTAGATCTTCTTCAGTAAAGCTTAAAACACCAATTTTTGTTAAAGCACCAATTAAGCCTCCCAAAGACACACCTAAACCGCTTTTGGGAAATCCTGTTGGATTAGTATCTTCAGGATTAATGATTACTCCATAAATCTCACCAGATGAAACCATTTCTCCAATTTTACCGCCAGTTGCAATTGCAACTACTTGACTTCCAGTTTTTTTAGCAGAAGTTATGGCCGACAAGCTTTCTTCAGTATTACCAGAATAGCTATTAACAATTACTAATGTATTTTTATCAACCCAGGCTGGTAAATTATAATCATTGTAAACAAAAAAAGGTTTGTCATAGTTATTTTCTAAAAGCCCTTGGATGATTTTTCCTGCGTTAGAAGAACCTCCCATACCAGAAACTATTACAGAATCAAAATTTAAAACTGGAATGTTAGAATTTATTGCTTGCTTAAAAGTTATCTTAATTTGTTCTGGAAAAAGAGTAAGAGCTTTTTCAACTCCTGAAGGGTCAAGTTTTTTATAATCTTCGTTTAAATTCATAATAAATAATATTAGACTTTTTCTTTTCCACCTAATTTTTCAATTTTACTAACTAATTCCTTTACCTTTTCTTCTAAGATAATACTTGTATTAGCCTCAATATTTAATCTTAATAAAGGTTCTGTATTTGATGGCCTTACATTAAACCAGTAATCATCAAACCAAACAGATACACCGTCTAACCAATCAATAGATTTAGCACTATCTTTATATTCATATTCAATAGCTTTCATAACTTTTTCTTTATCATCTACAACAAAATTTACTTCACCAGAATCAAAATATTTATTATATTCATCATATAATTCTGAAAGTTTTTTATTCTTTATTGACATAAGTTCACTAACTAAAAGTGCCGCAATTATTGCGGAATCAGCGAAGAAATTTTCTTTAAAAAAATAATGTCCAGAATGTTCTCCGCAAAAATCTGCATCATTTTCTCTCATAGCTTTTTTAATTAACGTATATCCAACCCTTACTCTAATTGGTTTTCCTCCACATTTTTCAATTATTTCAGGGACCACCCGACCGACAATTGCGTTATATAAAATTGTTGCACCTGGTTTATTTTTTAAAATATTCTCAGCAATTATAGCTGTCATTATTGTTCCTGATAGGGTTCTACCTTTTTCATCAATCATAAATACCCTATCTCCATCGCCATCGAAAACTAAACCAAAATCAGCATTAATTTCTTTAACCTTATTTGTACAATCAATTCTATTTTTTTCTTCAATTGGACTCGGCACATGATTTGGGAAAGTACCATCAAGATCGTAGAATAATCTAGTAACTTTCCATGGCATTTTTTCCTCCAATGTCGGTAAATAATACCCCGCCATACCATTACCTGTATCTGAAACTACTTTATAGGGATTCATTTTTGACATATCAACAAATTTAAGAAGGTGATTTATCCAACCCTGCATTATGTCTCTTTTTTCTAAATTACCTTTTTTATCAGCTTTTATAGATAAATCTTCATCTGAAAGAGCAATATCTCTAATTTTTAATATTTCATTTACAGGTTGAGCACCTTTTTTGGCCATTTTTATACCATTATATTCAGGAGGGTTGTGAGAAGCACTGATGGTAATAGATAAATCTTCGTCATATATACCAGCTGCAAAGAACAACATATCAGTAGATAAAAGTCCTAAATCGAATACATTTATACCAGAATTTATAAAAGTATCTACAACCAACTGATGAAACTTTGGAGAAGTTACCCTCATATCGTGTCCAATTTGAACTGTTTTTGGATTAAATAATTTAATAATTGCTTGTGTTATACGTACCAAACCTTCTTCATTTAATTGTTTTCCTGCTACGGCTCTAATATCGTAATCTCTAAAGATTGAAGGATCGATTATAATCATTTTTTATTAGTACTCTATGCTAGCTTTTTAACTATAAGTAAGTCAAGAGAATCTTTTAAATTAGCCTTGGAAGTTTTAACTTTAACATCAATTTTACTTAAATCAGCAATTATTTCTTTTAATAATTTGTCTGTAAATTTATTAGATTGAGATTTAAGTTTTGATAATCTCCAATCAGGATAATTTGGTTTTCCTTGCCTTACCCAATAAAGATCACGAACATGTCTAGTAAGCCAAAAAAAAGTTAATTCTATCGGTTCATTAGTTGAAAGTTCGTGTAATAATTTTAAACAAGCATTCGCATTAGTAGGATAAAAAGAATCTGCAAATTTAAAAACAAATCTTGGTAACTCAAACTTTTCTATCTTAATATCTTTAGGTAATGTTTTAAGAAAAAGAGCTGGGATATTACCTTCGTTGTAAATAATTAAATTACCATCATATTGAAGAATATTTAAAATATCTTTTTTGGTTAGTAATTTATAATCTTTTAAAATGTAAAATCTTTCAGTTCCAAAAAGGCTTTGATTTGCAATTGAATCTAAATTGTAATCAGTTACCTCCCAACCTCTATTTTTAGCTTCTTTAGTAAACTTAGTTAGTCTTTCGTAAGACTTTAAAGAATCATCACCATGAAGAATTATTATTTTCATTTTTTTTAAATTTTAATTAATTTTTAAGTAATCGGAAATTAAGTTTTCTAGTTTATCATGAAAACTGCCTTTTCTGCGGTGTGTATGAGCAACTAATGCTCCAGAAAAGTTTTTAGGAATATGAGTTAATTCATGCAAAAGAACTTTATCTTGTTCTCTCTGATTTAATTTATCAAAATGTTCAGAAATAACTTCAACTATATAAGCAGGTTCTACTTTTAATGTTCTCTGCCATAATCGAGGAAGTCCCCAAGCTCTTGCGTAAGCTCTAGCTTTTGAATTAATTGACCTGTAAAAAAACAACCTTCCATAACTAAGCCACTCTAAATCTAGAGACTTAATTAGTTTATTAGTTCTTTCTTCAATATCAGGTGCCAAAAGCCATTCAACTGACTTTGTAGATTTCTGTGCCTTCTTTTGTCTCTTCATCAACTTTTAATCCTACCACATCTTTCTTACCAGCATGATCTACTTTTTTATGTTCCACCTGAATTGAATCAACTGCCTGTTCAAAAAGATCTTCTCCATTTTGGACAAATTTAATCTTATCCCCAACGGAAAGGTCACCTGAAAGCTCAACTACTGCAACTTTTATTTTGTCATAAAAGTGAGTTACTTTTCCTACTTTAAACATATATTTTTTAAATTTTTAATATTCACCTCCAATCAAAGGAAAGAAAACAATTTAACCTCATAAGTATAATCGATTAAATTTTTTTACTCAAATCTTTATCTAATATCTTAAATTTACTAATACTAATGGCATGTGTCATGGCAATTGCTAGGGCGTCAGCTGCATTATCAAAATGAGTTTTTTTGTGAGCTTTACTTTTAACCTTGCTTCCTAATATTTTTCTTACAGCAATTTGAACCTCTTTTTTATTAGCTCGACCTGAACCGGTAATTAATTTTTTAATAGTTCCAGGTGCATATTCAGCAACAAATGTTTTAGTTTTAGAAGCTGCTAAAAGCATAACACCTTGGGCCTGTCCTACTGCTATTACAGTCTTAGCGTTATTAAAAAAGAAAATTTTTTCAAAAACAAATACATCTGGCTTATGTTTTTCAAGTAATTCTAAAGTTTCTATATAAATTTTTTCTAATCTATTTTCCTTCAAACCATCCTTATGTGTTTCAATTAAACCCCAGTTAATTACTTCTAAACCCTCTCCGTCTACATTAATTAAACCAAAACCTGAAGTAGCCGTTCCTGGGTCAATCCCTAGAATTATCATATTTTATAAGTATACATTTTATTTACATCTTTTCTCTAAAAAAGTTTTTATATTTTTCAAACGACCTTCAATTTCTATTTCTGCCTCTAATAATTGATCATAAGTTCCTTCTATTTCCAATATGTTTCCAAGATTATCTAAATTAACAACCAAATTTTTACCAACTGATTTAAAAACTCTTTGCAAAAGCTTATTATCTTTATCAATTAAATATAGTCTGGAGTCTTCTTTGTTGTCTTTCAGATACCATTGTTTTTGTATGGTTTCTGATTCCACCATATAATTATTTCTTTGCTGGAGCCTTCTTAATTTTAGCCTTTTCTCTTCGTGTTGCTCTTGAATAAATTTTATCTATTTCTTTTGTTGATTTACTTCTTGTGTAATAAAGTTTAGAACGATTAACTCCTCTTGTACCTTTTTTAGTTACTTCAATCTTTTCAATTGAAGGAAGGTCAACTGGAAAAATTCTTTCAATACCAATTGTTGCTTCGCCAATTCTCCTTACTGTAAACATCTTTCTATCTCCTTCGCCTCTTATCTTAATTACCATTCCTTCAAACACGGCAATTCTGAACTTTTCTCCCTCTTTAATTCTTTGGTGAACTTTTATTTTGTCACCAATTCCAAATACGATTTCTTTATGTTTTAAAGTTAAAGCCATATGTGAGGTATTATATATCAAATAATTCTTACTCTCAATCTAGAAAAATTATTATCTATGAAAACTAATTATATGTTTTGCTTAAGAATTTCTGATATTTGTTTTGATAAACCATCAGACCATTTTACTTTCAGTTTAGGTTTAATTTTTCTATTATCTTTTTCAAAAAATAATGTAGTCTCTGTATCTCCCGGATTTTCTTGAAAGATTTGCTTTAGCATTAAGAGTTCATCTTTTCCTATTGTCTTTGGAATTTTGATTAAAATACTATTGTCAATTTCTCCTAAATTAATTGAATCTACTAACATATTTGTTGTATCTTCTCTTGAATCAACCTTGCCACAAATGATTAAGGGTTTCCCGTCAACCCAATGATCCTTGGTTTCTTGGTATATTTTAGGAAAAACTACTATATCCAAGATTCCTGTTGTGTCTTCAACTTTAACAAAAGCCATTTCAGCATTTGATTTTTTAGTTAATATTTTTCTAACTTCTCTAACTACTACTGCAACTTTAACTATTTTGCCTCTTTGTTCATCAGGATTTAATTCAAATATTTTATGTGTTGCTTGTAATTCTAATTTTTCTAAAAGTTCATTAATAGGTTTTCCAGAAAGTGAAAAACCCAAAAGTTCTCTTTCTAGGTTTTGAATATCATCTTCTGTATACTCTGGAATTGTATTATCAATAAAACTAACGTCATTTACTATTGCAGAAGTTTTTAAAGAATCTTCTTCAGAGAAAAGTCCTGATTGTCCATTATTTTCTCTAGGTTTAACTAATTTTGATTTAATTTCGTCAACCGAAGCTAAAAGTGCAGTTCTTTTGCCAAATTTTTGCATTGCCCCCACTTTTATTAAACTTTCTAACACTTTTTTGTTTACCTTTCTGGCGTCAACTTTGTTAATAAAGTCTGAAAATGAGTTAAAAGGTCCGTCCTGTCTTGCATCTAATATAATTTGAATCGCCACATTTCCAACATTTTTGATAGCCGAAAGACCAAATCTAATCGCACCTTCAGTAATTGAAAAATCTACATCTGATTCATTTATATCTGGTGGTAATACATTAATTTTCATTCTTCTACATTCATGGACAGCAGCTGAAATCTTGTCTGAATCGTCACTTTCTGCAGTTAAAAGTGCTGTCATATATTCAACTGGATAGTTAGCTTTCATATATGAGGTATAGTAAGCAACCATGCCGTAAGACGCGGCATGAGCTTTATTAAATCCATACGCTTGGAATGGTTCAAAAAGGGTCCATAGTTTTTCAGCAAATTTTTGAGTTTGACCGTGCTCGACAATTCCTTTAATAAACTTTTCTTTTTGTGCAGCCATTTCTTCAGGAATCTTTTTTCCAACTGCTTTTCTAAATTTATCTGCCTCTTCCCAGGTGTAACCAGCTAAGTCTAATGCACAGAACAATAAATCATCTTGATAAACAATTAATCCATACGACATTTTTAAAAACTTTTCCATTCTTGGATCTAAATATTTAATTAACTTATGATTATTTTTTCTAGCAATATATTCAGGAATAACAGCCATTGGACCAGGCCTATATAAAGCCACCATTGCCATTAAATCTTCTATTCTTGCAGGTTTTAAATCCTTTAAAAATTTAGTCATTCCAGAACCATTTAATTGAAATGTTCCCATGGTTTCACCACGAGATAACATTTCGAAAGTCTTTTTGTCATTAAGCGGAAGTTCAAGTAAATTAATATCAATTCCTTTTAGTTTTTTAACAATTTGAATTGCAGAACCTAATATAGAAAGATTTCTAATACCTAATATATCAAATTTAATTAATCCCACATCTTCACATGCATGCATTTCATATTGCGTGATAATTTTTTCTCCCGACGGTTCTCTTTGAATAGGAGCAAAATCTGTTAGGTTAGTAGGTGCTACAACAACACCAGCAGCGTGAACTGAAAGGTGCCTTGCATTCCCTTCAACCTGGCGAGCTAAATCAATAATCTTTTTAGTATCAGAATCATTATCATAAAGTGTTTTTAGATCTGGAGTTTCATTTAAAGCTCTATCAATCGTCATTGGAAAGCCTTGAGAACCTAATGGGATTAGCTTTGCTACTTTATCTCCTGTTATATAAGGATATCCTAATACTCTAGCAACGTCTCGTACAGCAGCTTTAGCAAGCATTCTTCCAAAAGTACAAATTTGCGCAGTCTTTTCAACACCATATGTATCAGCAATGTATTTTAAAACCTCTTCACGACGATTATCTGATACATCAAAATCAATATCAGGTGGAGATGGTCTATATGGATTTAAAAACCTTTCAAATGGAAGACCATAGGTTAAAGGATTAACTGTTGTAATTCCTAATACATATGAAACTAATGACCCAGCAGCAGAACCTCTAGTATTGGTTATAATTCCCTGAGAACCACACCAATTAACCATATCCATAACAATTAAAAAATAGGGAGCATAACCTTTATTATTTATAATATCCAATTCATGAGTAAGTCTTTCCTCTGCTTCTTTTGTAACTTTTTCAAGCTTAATTGGAAGTTTTTCCCAAGCTAATTTTTCGATATATTTTTTATCAGTTAAGCCTTCTGGAAGATTAAATTTGGGAAATGACCAAGATCCTAATGGAATTTCTAAATTACACTTTTCTGCAATTTTAACCGTGTTTTCTAATGCATCAGGATAATCCGGAAACATTTTTTGCATTTCTTCAGGATCTTTAATGAAAAAGTCTGGGTTATCAATATAACGCATCCTTTTTATATCAGAAGTATTTTTTCCTGTAGCAATACAGACTAAAGCATCCTGAGCTTCTGCGTCTTCCTTTTTAATATAATGAGCATCATTTGTAGCTACTAATGGAATTCCTAGTTCTCTGCTTAATTTAACAATACCTTTCTCGTAAACTACATAGTTATCAGCAATCTGACTTAAAGACTCTTTAAGTTCTGGAATTTTAATTGAAGATAATATTTTATCAAAAGAATGTCTTTGAATTTCTAGAAAATAATCTTTGCCAAATACATTTAAAAACCATTCAGTAGTTTCTTTTGCTTTTTTAAACTCTCCGTTAATTAAATATTGAGGAACTTCTGCTTGAGGACATCCTGACAAACAAATAATACCTTTTGAATATTTTTCTAAAATATCTTTAGTAAACCTAGGTCTGTAATAGTAACCTTTAAGATGAGCAATTGATGTTAAATTCATCAAGTTTTTATATCCTTGATAATCTTTGGCTAAAAGCGTTAGGTGATAATTATCCTTAACTTTTTTTTCATCTTCTAGAGGGAAGTTTGTCATATACCCCTCCATTCCAATGATAGGTTTAACTTCTTGTTTTTTCCCTTCTTTAAAAAAATCTATTGCTCCATACATTGCCCCATGATCAGTGATGGCGACAGAATTCATTCCTTTTTCTTTAACATATGAAAAAAGTCGTTTTACTTTAGAAAGTCCATCAAGTAGCGAGTATTCAGTGTGTAAATGAAGATGGACAAATTTAACCATTAGTCTAATTCTACCAAATCTACTCCAGAAGATCTTTCTCCTGCGCCCAAGCCAGCATGTTTAATTTGATTCATCATCTCATCTGTCTCCGTCATTAGTGTTTCTAAATTTTTAATTCCATCCCATTCTCCTACACCAAAACTAACAGAATACCCATTTATCATGGCATTGTTTATTCTACCAACTACCTCTAATGCCTGTTCCTTGTGTTGGCCTGGTAGTAAAACTATAATTTCATCTCCTCCCCAACGTGCAACTATATCACTTTTTCTAATTGAATTGATCGTTGCATTTGCAACAGTAATTAAAAAATTATCTCCAGCTCCATGTCCTTCTGTATCGTTTATTTTTTTTAATCCATTTAAATCTCCAAACAGAAAGGAAAATGTTTCACCTGACCTTTTTAACTCTGATATTCTAGCTTCTGCATGTTTTTCAAATCCTTGTCTATTCAAAAGTCCCGTCAAAGAATCTCGTTCTGCTTGTACTTCTTTTAAAGCTAACATTCTCCCAACATTTTCAGGATTATCTTTTGCCCATTGGACCCAAAAATTGATTCTATCAGGAGAGGGTTCTATATTTTTATTAAAACTAGATATATTTTTCTTTTCCATTTTTAAAAATTATCCTCAATCATTTTTTGACCTTTTTTGATAGAAAAATATAACACGAAACTAGAACCTAAGGCAAGTAGTGTTAAAAGGGTTCTAACTCCAAAAAATTCAGAAATCACTCCTGAAAACATAACAGGAAAAATAGTAGCAATTGTTATTAAAAACCACAAATTACCAAAAACTCTACCTCTTAACCATTCAGGAGTAACTTCTTGTAAATAGGTTAATGTAGGAATATTTACCCCAACAAATCCAATACCAACCAATGTAACCAAAATTGGACCGGCAATAAATCTTACAACACTGGGAATATATGAAAGTCCTAGAGAAATAGTAAACACAGAGATTACTATTACTAAAAGGCTAATATCTATAATTTTCTTTTTTCTCCAACCATCTTTAATAAGTTTATTTACATAAATTGAACCTAATATTGCTCCTACACCAGCAGGAACTACAACCAAAAGACCAACGTATGAAATTGAAACCTTTAATATTTCTCCGGCAATTATTGGAAGGTTGATAATTATCATTGTAAGACCTACCTGTATTAAAAAAAGCAGTGAAAGTGGATAAAGAACAGTTTTTTTATTTTTAATAAACCGATAACCTTCAATAATATGATCAAAAAAAGTTCTTAATAAATCTTCAAAATTTTCAGGAATTTTTTTGGTTGGAGCAAGATTGGGCAAAAAATAAACACTTAAAAATGCAATAAATAGAAACGAGCTACATAAAATTAAACTTCCGTTAAATCCTATCAATTTCTGTATAATTCCAGCTAAACCAAATCCTACAATTAAAGAAACCTGTTGTGTTAAGAAAAATAAGCTATTTGCATGAGCTAATTTTTTTCTACTAACAACTGAGGGCAAGGTTGCACTTTCGGCTGGAACATAAAACTGATTTAGTAAAGAATAAACAATAACTACAGCATAAAGAAGAAATATTGATTCAGTATGTAAAAAGATATATGCAAAAACTGTTAAAGCTTGTAATAGATTTGTAATTACTAATATTTTTTTTCTATTTACTAAATCTACAGTTGCAGCTCCAATTGGACCAAAAAAAATTGCTGGAAGTGCATATGAAATCCAAAGTAATGAAGTTGCGATCGATGAGCCGGTTACTGTATATATTCTTGCCAAAAATAAAAAATTCATCATGTTTACAGTTATTTGTGAAAGCATTTGGCTTGTCCAAAGTAATTTAAAATTTTTATTCATGTAATTTTTCCAATAATTTTTGTTGAATTATTCTTGGATCACCTCTTCCATTAAGCATTTTTTGAACTTGACCTATTAAAAACCCAATAACCTGTTCTTTTCCTTCTTTAAAGCTATTAATAACATCTGGATTTTCATAAATTACTTTATCTATAGATTCTTCTACATTAGAAAGATTAGCATAGTCAACTTTGGTAAGTTCCAATATTTTTTTAATTAAACCGGCAGGTTCTGGAAATTCTTTATCAAAATTTTTATTAACCATCAAGTTTGCAATTGACATAATTAAATTAGGAGATAATCTAGAAGCTTCTTCGAAATAATCTGCTCTTTTTAAATCTGATATTAATATTTCTATATATTCTTTAGATAACTTATATTTTTCGGCAAATCTTTTTCTTTTAGCCTCCGGAAGTTCTATTAATTCAAGTTTTATCTTTTCAATCTCATTACTGTTTATCTCAACTGGAGGTAAGTCAGCTTCTGGAAAATATCTATAATCATGTGAATCAGCTTTAGTTCTTTGAGAAAATGTCGTTTTTTTAATTTCATCATAACCTCTTGTTTCTTGAATTAATTTTTCACCACTATCTAAAGCTTTACTTTGCCTTTCTATTTCAGCATTAATTGCTTTTTCTAAAAACTTAAAGGAATTAATGTTTTTAAGTTCGACTTTGTAATTTGGCAATTTTCCATCAGAAGAAAGTGAAATATTTGCCTCAAGTCTCATTGAACCTTTCTCCATATCAGCATTACTAATATCTAAATATCTTGCTATAAGTTGAAGCTCTTTAAGAAAAGCTATAACTTCAATTACACTATTAAAAACTGGTTCAGTTACTATTTCAATTAAGCAAGAACCTGATCTATTAAAATCTATTAGAGAAACTTTTTCTCCGTTAATTGTTTCGTGAACTAATTTTCCAGCATCTTCTTCTAGATGAATATGGTTTATTTTTTTCCCTAATAGCTCTCCTCCAACACAAAAAGGTGAATCAAGCTGGCTTGTCTGATATCCTTTTGGAAGATCTGGATAAAAATAATGTTTTCTATAAAACCTACTAAAATTGTTAATTTTTGAACCCAATGCTAAACCTAATTTAATTATTTTATCAATTGCTTCTTTATTTATATAAGGTAAGGCCCCAGGAAGGCCCAAACAAATAGGGCAAGTATTACTATTTGGTATTTTTCCGAAATGGTCCTGTTGACATCTACAAAACATTTTCTGTTTTGTGTTTGGTTCTACATGAACTTCAAGACCAATAATTATTTTGTATTTATTCATAAATTTTAAAATGCTACTTTAGGCTTATAATCCGTTGCTATTTCGAAAATCTTACCTAGTTTAAATAAAATATCTTCTCCAAACCTTGGTGCCATCAATTGAAAACCTAACGGTAATTTTTTGTCACTAAAACCTGACGGAATAGCAATTGCAGGTATTCCACTTAAATTTGCTGTAGCAGCATAAATATCCGTCAAATACATTGAAAGCGGATCGTTTGTTTTTTCTCCCAGCTTAAATGCCGGTGTTGGAGCAACTGGGGCAATAAGTGCATCTACCTTGGTAAATATCTCATCTACTTCATTTTTAATGATAGTTCTAACCTTCATAGCCTTTTCATAATATGCATCATAAAAACCAGCTGACAAAACATAACTACCTAACATTATTCTTCTTTTAGCTTCTTCTCCAAAAGTATCTCTTAAACCACCATATCTAATTCCATCAAATCTACTTAAGTTTGAGGAAACTTCAGCTGGTTGGATTATGTAATAAACAGAAATAGCATATTTGGTTGATGGTAAACTAACATCAACAAATTCAACATGTTCTTTTTTATAAATTTTAATAACTTCACTAATATTTTTTTCAATTTCTTTTGATAAACCTCCAACAAAAAATTCTTTAGGTATTCCAATTTTAAATTTAGAATCTTTATTATTTATAGATTTTTCTGTAACCGTTGCATCTAGATAATCTTTCCCTTTAATTACATTAAAGACCGTTTCTACATCAGGAACTGTATGAGCCAAGGGGCCAACTGTATCTAAAGAAGATGCCATCGCAATAACTCCATACCTTGATATAACTCCATATGTAGGTTTAAGGGAAACTAAATATCCATAATTTGCAGGTAATCTGATAGAACCACACGTATCCGTGCCTATTGAAATTAGACTCATATTTGAAGAAAGAACAGCTCCAGAACCACTAGATGAACCACCAGCAGTATATTCTTTGTTCCAGGGATTTAGGGTAGTTCCAAAATCAGAGTTTTCACCACTACTACCATGGGCAAAAGCATCACAATTTAATTTTCCTATAGAAATTACTCCAGCATTTTCTAATTTTTTAATTATAGTTGCAGAATATGGTGGTATAAAATTTTCAAGTATTTTAGATCCCGCAGTAGTTCTAATTCCTTTTGTTAAAAATATATCTTTGTAAGAACCCACTACACCAAAAAGAGGAAGTGTTAAATCTGAATTATCAATCTCTTTAGCTTTTTTGTATGCTACTTCTTCTGTTATTGTTAAAAATATCTTAAATTCATCATTATATTTTTTAATTTTATCTAAATATGTATCAACTAGTTCTACAGCAGAAAACTTTTTTGACTTTAGTCCTTCTTGTGTTTCTTTAATTGTTAACGGTAAATTCATTTATTAGTTCTACCTTCTAAAATTGCTGGCACTTTAAAAAAACCATTGTATTCATCAGTATTTGAAAAAACTTCTTCTTGAGTTAAAGTTTCTCCCGAATCACCCGAATTTTCTCTATAAACATTTGTAAGTCCCATTGTTTGACTTGTAGATTTAGTTTCCTTTGTATCAACTTCAGATAGTTGACTTACATATTCGATGATTTTTGAAAGCTGTGGTAAAAATTTCTTTACCTCGCTTTCCGATAATTTTAGATTTGATAATTCTGCAACATGAAGTACTTCTTTTTTTGTTAACCGTGTCATTAAATGTATCATACTATTCTCAAGACATTTTTTGAAGGGTTGCAATTCTTTCAGAAATTGGTGGATGAGTATTAAAAAGATTGGCAAATTTATTAACAGTTCTTCCTTGACCTAAAGTATTCAATTTAAACGGGCTTACTATATAAAGATGAGCTGTTGCTTTATTTGCAGCTTCCAAAGCTTCTGTATCAGAAGATATTTTTTCTAAAGCAGAAATAAGTCCATCCGGTTGTCTAGTTATTTCAACTGATCCCGCATCAGCCATAAATTCACGTCTTCTTGAAATTGCTAACTGAATTAACTTTGCAATTATTGGAGAAAGAATAGCAAAAATTATTCCTAAGATTAAAATTACAGCACCCAATTGACTTTTATCATCACTGTCTCTGCTTCTACCACGCCAACTAATTCTAAAAAACCAGTCGCCAAGAAGAGCAATTAAACCTACCATTACAGAGACAATTGACATTAAACGAATATCTAAATTTTTAACATGAGTTAGTTCGTGAGCAATAACTCCTTCAAGTTCAGTTCTTGTAAGTTTATCTAATAATCCAGTTGTAATACAAATTACAGAATGTTCTGGATTTCTTCCAGTTGCAAAGGCATTAGGAGCAGTATCTTCAATTACATACAATTTAGGTTTCGGAAGTCCAGCACCAATACAAAGATTTTCAGCAACAGACATAAATAGTTTATCTTCTTTATTTGTTGCAAGCCTTGCTCCAGAAATCCCCAAAACAATCTTATCTGAGAAATAATAACTTATAAAAGTAGAAATACCTGAAACTATTAAGGCAATACCCAAAAATCCAAAACCTCCTGGTTTGTAGCCTAAATAAATTCCTAAAGCTTCTGAAATAAAATAGACTGAAATTAAAACAAACAAAAAGAACAAAACAACAATAATTGTTGATTTTATTTTGTTTGCAGACCTAACTTCGTAAATATTTTTCATCACAAATTCACTTTTGGTGATTTCATTTCATCAGAACTTACAGTGACATGGTCTCCCGTTTCTGCTGTTTCAAGTCCCTTTAATTCGTCAAACTTAAACATACTTGCAACAAAACTTGATGGGACTGAAACTCTTTTGACATTATAATCAGCAGTTAAATCAATTAATAATCTTCTTGAATACATAACTTTATCCGATGTGTCACGTAATTCATCCATCAATTTATTAATTACGGTGTCAGCTTTAAGTTCAGGATTATCCTCAACTGCAATCGTAAGTTTAGGTAAAAGATCTGAAATTGCTGAAGAGGCTTTTGTCATTTTATTAAGATCACCAGATTCAATTGCTCCAACTATTTGTTTTCTTGCAGAAGTTAAAAGTTCAAAAACTCCTTTTTCGTGTTTTAGATATCCTTTAGCTGAGGATTCTAAGTTAGGTATTAAATCTGCTTGTCTCTTAAGTTGATTTCCTATTTCTTGAATAGATGCTTTAATCCTTGTCTTACTTGATACAAAAAAATTATATGTTGAAATAACCCAAAAAACTAAAACTAATATAATTCCTATTAATACATAAATCATAATTTAATCACCTCCTTAAATTTTTCCAAACTTAAACAGTTTACTATATTTTTTGTCTCGCACCAACCCCTTCTGGCAACAGAAACTCCATAGATCATATTGTCTAACATTACCACATCATGAGAATCAGTACCCAAGGTCATTTTCACACCATGTTTCACAGCTTCACGAACTAAGGAATCTGGTAAATCAAGTCTTGCTGGGTCCGCATTAATTTCTAAAAATTTATTATTTTTAATACAAAACTCAAATATTTTAGACCAATCAAGTTCAATCCCCTCCCTATCATTTATTTTTCTAGCAGTGGGGTGGGCGAGTATCTTAATCTTGGAATGGTTTAAAGAATTTAAAACCCTTCTTGTCATTTCATCTTTGGAAAGGTCGAAACTAGAATGTACTGAAACTAACGAAAAATCTAGGGTTTCGAGCCCTTCATTAGAAATTGGTAAACTACCGTCTTTATTTATATCAATTTCGAGGCTATTGAATACTTTAAATACTCTATTATTATCATTATTACTAATTGAGTAATTTAATTGATCTACTCTTTCACTCTTTCTTTTTAGAATTTCCACGATTTCTTTATCAGTATGTTTACTTATACTTGGATTGTGTTCTGTAAAGGCTATATATTCATAATTTAATTTAATTGCTTTTTTTGCAATATCTTCCATTGACGAAAGTCCTAAATCATGGTTAGTTTCGATATCAAAATCACTATGAATTTGTAAATCTCCTTTTATATCTTTAAGTTTTATCAACTTTGGTAAGTTGTGACTTTCTGAAGCTTCTAATTCACCCATATTTTCTCGTAATTCAGGTTCAATGTAATCGATTTTTAAAAAATTATATAATTTCTCTTCAGTTTCGAATTCGAGTATTTTATTATTTTTACTGTTAACTTTTTTAACTCCATATTCTGATAAACTAAACCCAAGTTTTTGAGCATGTTCACGAAGAGCTATATTATGAAATTTACTACCAGTAAAGTGTTGTAATAACGAACCGTATGAAGAAGGTTTTGTTACCATCAAATCTACTTGAATATTACCAGGAATTAAAATTGAAGCTGTGTGATCCCCTTTTTCAATGATTTCTTGAATTTTTGGAAATTTTACAAATTGATCAATTACTTTCAAAGAATTCTTTGAGGCTACTGATATATCAATATCCCCCACTGTTGCAGCCATACGTCTTAAAGAACCAAGTGAATCTATCTTCTCTACTTCAGGGCATTTTAAAATCCATTCAGTGACTTCAGAAGCAATCTTTTGAGCGTAAGGTAGAAGATGTCTTTTGTTCTTTCTGGATATATCAACTATTTTAATTAAATCCTTAATTTCTGATTTACTTTTCTCATTTATAAGTTTTATTGCAGTCTTAATTCCAATTTTAGGCAGTTCCATTAATTTAAAAGCTTCTTTTGGAATTCCTTTCATTAATTCTTCAAAATGTTTAGATTTGCCGTTTTTTAACACTTCATCTAAGTGGGATGCTATTGATTGTCCAATTCCTGGTACATCATCAAGTTTTCCATCATCCCAAAGATCCTTTAGTTCAGACGTAGAATGTTCAACAGCTGTAGCTGCTCTATCATATGCAATTATTTGAAATTTATACTTTATTGGGTCTTTAAGTTGATAACAGGCTGAAATATTACGCAATAATTCTGCAATTTCTATGTTTGTCATAATTTTATTATACTAAAATTATTCTCTTTCTCCTCTTGAGATTCGTTGAGCTTCACAATTTAATCCAGGAAATACTTCTCGTCCTAATGCCTGACATCTATCATTAATATATACTGGACAGTTTGGATAGCAACGTATATTGAGATTTCTCACTTCAATGAATTTTTCTTCCATATTATCAACTACTAAAACTATCCTATTAGGAATAAGTCTCGAAGCAACTCTTAGTGAACTTGCGTGTTTATGAACTCTATGATAACCAGACATAATTATTAAGGTAAATATAGCATAATTTCTTAATTGACAATATAACTTAAGATATGTTAATAATTGATGATAGTGAAATTTATTCTTCTTCAAATAAAAAGGGGGTGATATTAATGAGCCCTGAGCCTGCAGAGAAAAGAAAAAATATTAAAGAAATTCCTACTGATAAGTTAGTAGGTCCTGTGGAACGACCAGTAATAGGTATAAAATTAAATGATGGTGGTCATACACCATTACAACCTGTTCAAAAAATGACAATAGATTCTAATAACGAAGCTTATCAATCAGTAGAATCGTTGTAATTTAAGTTAATAATAGAAGTTACATATTTAATCTTCTAGATTTTTGTAGAGAATTAAATAAGAATATAGTAGAATACACTTGTGTCTACTTAGTTTGGGGTCGTAGCTCAATTGGTTAGAGCGCTTCCCTGTCACGGAAGAGGTTGCGAGTTCGAGTCTCGTCGATCCCGCTCCAGACTTTAGGCACAAGTTGTTGTTTATGAAATTTTTATTATTTGGGACTGCAAATTCTCTAATTTAAACTTTTTAGAATTGATTATTACAAAGATGAATAAGTACTTATTTTTTATCTGAAGAAGGTTTCCCAGTGAGAATTTCGTTGGTCATATCCAATATTATATCGTTAATCTCTTGAAAATTTGGATTAAGTAGACCTGATAATTGAAGAATCTTGGGACCATTTCTTAGAACAACATTTGACGCTTGAACACGAACTTAAGATTCAGTAAGTTGTATACGTGTTTTGTGTTCACGATCAATTAATATTTTTTCAGCGTTACTCAAATCTTCTTGTAAATCTCTATCTTTTCCCATATGCACGTATAATACATTATTTTTATTAATTTTCAAGCAATACTTAAGCCATGAAATTTAGTTCTAAACTCGTACATTGACACCGCTCCAGACTTTAGGCACAAAAATAGTGTTTAGAACATCAAGAAATCTCACCAGTTTGGTGAAAATGTGGACTTTGAGGACAATGTCTCGCAGTAGTTGGAAATAAAGATATTATGCCTTTTTTCCAATCATTTTTACCAGTAATATTTTCTTCTAGATTAGTCAAAAAATATCCAACTGTCCCAATTACTTCATTCTCTGTAAGTTCATTTATTGATACTGGTTTAAAGTGAGATTCATTTGGATCTTTTGATTCAGGTGGAACACAAGTAATTTGATACACAGCTTCACGCCATTTATCAAGTATTATTTGTTTCTTGTTATATTTCTCCATTCTTTTAACTTCCTTCATTAATAGTTCTTCCCTTTTCTTAAGATCTTTTTCGAATAAAGCTGCTCCAACTTCATCATCCTTGGGAAAATCAATATCCTCAGTTACCAGATCCATCATGTCATTTAATTTATCTCGTAAGTTTGTGCAGGTAGTTCTTGGATGGTAGGTGTTGCCTCGATGACCAGATAAAAATCCAAGTGTATTTTCATATTTAACTCCGTATCCACAAAAATCATCAATTGAAGCTAAATCATTTGGATCTATTCCTGCAAATTCAGCACAAATTTCTATTAACTGGTAATTTGGACAAACAGGCATATTACTTTCCTTCCCAGGTTGTACATTTTTAGTCTGATAACCACCCCCAAAACTAAATTCGTGTGACATAATGTCTTATATATCCTCAGTAATTAAATGTCAAGCATTTTTTGTTAAAAAATATTATCTAGTTCTAAACTCGTACCATTGACTCCGCTCCAGACTTTAGGCATAAATTGTTGTTTATGAAATTTTTATTATTTGGGACTGCAAATTCTCTAATTTAAACTTTTTAGAATCGATTATTACGAAGATGAATAAGTACTTATTTTTTATCTGAAGAAGGTTTTCCGGTGAGAATTTCGTTAGTCATATCCAATATTATATCGTTAATCTCTTGAAAATTTGGATTAAGGAGACCTGATAATTGGAGAATCTTGGGACCATTTCTTAGAACAACATTTGACGCTTGAATACGAACTTGAGATTCAGTGAGTTGTATACGTGTTTTGTGTTCACGATCAATTATTTCTTTTTCAGCGTTTCTCAAATCTTCTTGTAAATCTCTATCTTTTCCCATATGCACGTATAATACATTATTTTTGTTAATTTTCAAGCAATACTTAAACCATAAAATTTTGTTCTAAACCTCCACCATTGACCTTACATTATATTTTTAAGCTCTATAAATTCTCATTTACAATTATCCTAGCCAAATCAAATGCTGAAATGTACTCTAAAAATTCAGGTGTCTCTGTTTCTAATACACGTGATAAAACATCTTCAAAAAGTTTTCTTTCTAGTTCCCTTGCTTCGATGTTTTTTGTTGAATCCAAAAAAGAGCTATGAATATATAATTCGTCACCATAAATTCTTGAGGCATCTAGACACCACTGCACACCTTGTCTCGTAATAATTTCTTTCCACGCAGGATTCTCAATACTCGCACACCATTCAGCAGTACCAATAAGCTTGTTGATTTTAAAGTAAAAATTCGTTTTGTCTTTTATAGTACTACTATCAGGCAAGAGGACTATTGCATCCAACATTCCAGAAGTTTTCCAAAGAGACTCTCGTTGAGATAAAGTTGTCAAAGGTTTTCTCTTTTTCATATTATGAATATATGAATCAGGCTCAAGCAACAGTACTGCCATCCAATTCTGTTTCCTTGAAAGAGACATTGTTTCGTACATATTACCCACCACACTTATGTGTCCCCTGGTTCCTTCAAAACCACCAGACATAACCAATTTAGGTTTAGATTTAAATAATTCAGGATCTCCAATGCCATTTTTTGAGATAAGTCCGTTTTCAAAATCTATCGAATAAACTGGACATTCAGAATGTTTGAAGCCTATTTCCAAGAGGGGAAGCTTACTGATAACCCACTTAGCAACTTGTTTATCTTTCCAATTTTGAGCAATGTTATTTTCCACTTCCTGTTTTATACCCATAATAATTTTGTATTATACACAGGTATTTAAAACAAACTAATAGTTCTAAACTCGTACCATTGACTCCGCTCCAGATTTTAGGCACAAATAACTATATATACATGTTATAAAGTAGAACAATTTTAAATGCGAACCTTAGAATTGTGTAACTACATATTTTCTTTTTACACGACCCCAATGATAGTCTTTATCGGGTACAGTAAACAATCTAGATCGTGAATTTTCTTTTTCATCTAGATCTTTCAAAAACTTATTAATTTCTTTTGTATTGTAAACATCAGGAATTTCAGTAAAAATAACTCCACCTTCTTTATTAACTAATTTCAACATACGTTTAAATAATGCTAAATATAACCCTACATATCCCCCTGACTTATCAAATCCATCAGTCATGGCATGTCTGACATCAAATGGTCCTACTGGACGACACACTAACAAATCAGCCTTCGGTATTTCTGCTTTCTCAATGTCATTCCACCCTTTAACAGTCAATATATCCGCTTCAATAATACGCCTATTGGGTGCACTAATAATTTTCTTTGTTAGAACAGAAAGTTCATCATCAATTTCTTCATTAAAAGAAAAAAAATCACTATCTTTATCATGAACTCTTATACCCGTAAATGAATTTGTATTCTCTGGATTTTTTAAGAAATAGGCCCCACCCATAAGATCTATAACATTTGGTTTTCTATCCAATTTATTACCTAAAACAATAACAAGGTCATCAAAACTTTTACAACCAAAAACTTTTAAACCACCTCTCATTTCGTGGTCATAACTCTTCCAATATTCTATTCCGTGATATACACCATCAAAATCCCAAGTATGACCCGACCGACTATCAGGTTTAGACCATTTTTCTCTTAGAGACGTTAGTCTAGATGTCGTTAAATGTTCAATATCTGATTTTTCCATACTCAAATTTTATCACACAACAAAATTAATATATTTATCTAATAATTTATAGAAATAGTTCTAAACTTATACCATTGACTCCACCCCAAACTTTATGTTCAACATATGTATCAGAATATTCACATTTTAAAACATTTAATTGTTTTTTTTAATTCATTATGTTAGGATTCTGCATCTAAAATAAATATGTCAACTGAATGTCCATTTTTGTTTTATCAAAGTGAGGAAAACCAAGATTATTTGGTCAGTGCGCCTATTCACGCAGTAACTATCTCCAAAGATGGTGTTAAAAAGGTCGATTATATAAATGTCCCAGTCTGTATAAAAACCCATCGATTGAAGCAAATGCACACTGTATGGTACCAAAATTTGTGAATTGTACTACGTATAATGAATAAACCCTCTTGACTTCAATTTGAATCTAGTTTAAATTGCAAGATACATTCTGCCCTTTCAGAATGGTGGTGATTATTATTAATCTTAAAAAAACCTTAAAAACAATTAAATTAAACGAATCCACAATAAGTATGGTTTTAGGAGCAATTGTTGTTATTATTGTTGGAAGTTTAGTCATTAAATTTTTAAGAAGTGATAGAGGAACAATTCCAGCTGAACTTTTAAATCAGGAAAATTCAACAGTACTTACATCTAAAACTCACAAGGTGGCAAAGGGTGAAAACCTTTGGGTTATTGCCCAAAATTATTATGGTGATGGATTTAAATGGGTTGATATTGCAACTGAAAATAAATTAGCTAACGCAAGTATTATCGAAGAAGGACAAGAGTTAACTATTCCAAATGTAGAATCTACCAATACAGTAACTGCTGATAATCAAACAATCGGTAGTAATTCAATAACAAGTGCTACATATGAAGTAGTAAAGGGAGATAATCTTTGGAACATTGCAGTTCGAGCCTACGGAGATGGTTATAAGTGGGTGGAAATAGCTCGTGAAAACAAACTAGTTAATCCTAATTTAATTCACTCCGGAAATGTTTTGGTTTTACCGAGGTAATTATTTAAGTTTAAATGTTATAATAATCTCGCATTTGCGGGATTAGTTAAACGGCTTAACGCTACCTTCCCAAGGTAGAGAAAGGGATTCGACTTCCCTATCCCGCTCAAAATGAATTAGATGGATTATCTTCTATAACAATATAAGTGTATTAAATTTTTTTCTCAACATCTTTAGGTTCAAATTGTTTTTTCAAAAGTTTATAACTATTTTCTTTAGCTTCTTCAACAGTCATACCCCATTTAGTAGCCATA
>Ga0172379_10003361_pt1 | contig 25664 bp, 18 predicted proteins | sample GrowelOW334metaG_FD_119756 | JGI IMG/M metagenome (GOLD analysis project Ga0172379, IMG submission 119756) | Groundwater microbial communities from an aquifer near a municipal landfill in Southern Ontario, Canada - Groundwater well OW334 metaG | ecosystem: Environmental > Aquatic > Deep...
AGTCAATGATCCGCAGCGGCCCGATGGGTTCGCGCATCGGGCAGCTCACAATGGTAGACATCCTCTACACCGCCGTTTCAAGTCGCCTCTACGACCAGGTGAAACCGTATCTGGACAAGACACGCCTCACGAGTCAACGAAAGCATTCCCGACCTAAAAGCTGAAGGAGTCGCTATGATCGATACCGACCGAAAACCGAAACCCGGCGTTCTGCTCATCACCACGCCGCGCTTCCGCAACCTGGGGGCGGGCACGGAAAACGGTGTGTATTCAACGCGCAAGGAAGCCGAAGCTGAGCGGATCGTCGCCGCTTTGTCCGTGTTCTCCGAGCCGGTTTTCCCCGGCATCGTTTACACGCGGGAGGACCTGGCCTCTACCATGAAAGCCTTCGACGATGCCAAGGTAGACATGGTCTTCGCCTGCTTCCTTTCGTGGTCAGACGACTTCGCCTGGGTACGATTTCTCCGCGACATGCGACCCGTGCCCGTGCTGTTCGCGTCCATCATCAGGGACTCCCTCGGCTTCAAGGATTCCCTGAACGAGGATCGATTCGTGGAATTCCTTTCCGCCGGCGCCCTCGTCGGCATGCTGGAAGCCTCCGGTTCGGCGACCCGCTTCGACAGGCCCATGATGGGCCGCGTCATCGGCACCCTGACCGAGGTGACGGAGCGGTGCCGAGCCTTCGCCGAAGCGGCCGGGGCGCGGGCGAAGCTGCGGGAATCGACCTTCGCGCTCCTCCCCTACATGAACGAGGTGATGTGGTCCACTTACGTAGACGTCTACGACCTATTCATGAAAGTCGGACCCGAGACGCGCTTCCTTTCCGTGACGGCCCTGGAAAAGGAGATCGAATCGATTCCGCCCGCCGATATCGAGCGGACGACCGAACTGATACTCGGAACCTACCCCTCCGACGCAAGCGTAGTCCGTTCAAAAATGGAAGCCTCCGTGGCGGCATCCATGGCCCTGGAATCGCTGACCCGCAAGGCCGGCGCCGAAGTCCTCGTCCTGAACGACATCGAGCCCATCCTGATGCGAACGCTGGGGCTGAGACCGGGATTCACTCCCACACCCGGATGCACGGACATAACCGTGGTGCCCGAGGGAGACATAGGCGGGGCGCTGGCCGTCCGAGTCCTGAAGCTGATCGCAAAGAGCGGAGTCTTCTTCGCCGAACCATTCCATATCGACAACGAGAAAGGCGTTTTCGCGGCCGGGCACGCGGGCCCCAACGACTACACCGACCCCAAGGGGAAAACCGTCATCTCCCGCGACGAGCGTTTCGCCCTTACCGACTTCAAGCACGCGGGCGCGCCCTTCGCCTGGCACACGCTCTCCCCCGGAGAAAAAACGATGGTTCACGTATCCCAATGCAACGGCCGCTTCAAGCTCGTCTGCGCCGTCGTGGACGCCCTGCCCTGTCCCCACCACCTGGCAGGCTATTCTCACGGACTTTTCCGCCCGCGCGGAGACCAACGCCAGTTCTTCCAGAAGCTCATGGACATCGGCGTGACCCAGCACTACGCGATCGCCGCGGGCGACCATACCGCCGTCCTTACTGAATTCGCCCGCATGATGGATTTCGATTTCCATAGGATCTGAGAGCGCGCCCAGGAGGAATCCGGATGAAAAAGAATCTGATCGATATAGCCGTGAACGAAAGCGCCGACCGTGTCGTCTGGTCGGCGGCCGGCACCCCGCTCGCGAACCAGGAGAAGGCCGATTTCTGGCGCGTATTCATGGACGACGGCTACGAACGGGAAATCCTCGTGAAATCCTCATCCCAGAAGGGCCGCGCCGTGCGCACGAGCGCGGGGATGGACCTGGTCTACGACAGCCTTGTCGACGAGTCCGGTCGCCGCTACGACGTGAGGCTCGTTGTCCACGTCGTGAAAAACGAAACGGAGATAGAAATGAGCGCGGAGATCGATAACCGCGACGACGCACGCGTGAACGAACTCCAGCTTCCTTTCGTCGACCTGAGCTCTGCTTGCGGAAACGACCGCGCCAAGGACGTCCTGTACCGCGGCAAGGGCTTGGGCGAAAGAATTGAGAACCCCTGGGCCGAGCTGGAGAAGAGCCACACCGAGTATATGGCCGCCGACAACTTCGAAATTTGGTCTCCCCTCACGTACCCGCGGCCCTCAAGCATGGCCTGGATGGGACTTGAGAGCTCCGGCCGTTTCCTCTACCTCGGCCGGCACGGAGCGGAACCGCGGACCTGCGCCTTCAACGCGGGCGTCGCGCCACGCAACGCCGAGCCGCGCCTTATTCTGTCCGTTTGCCATTATCCCCTAGCGCTCAAGGGAGAGCGGATTGAGACTGCCCGTTGCGTGCTCGCTCTCGCGGAAGGGGACTGGCGCGACGGATCGGACCGCTACGGAACGTGGGCGTGGGAAACATTTTACAGACCCGCCCAAAAACCCAAGTGGGTCAAGAATTTCACCGGCTGGCAGCGCGTCATTCTCCGCCACCAATACGGCGAGACCTTTTGGAACTACGAAGACCTTCCCCGCCTCTACGAGGAAGGAACGCGTTACGGTCTCGACTGCCTCATGGTCTTCGGCTGGTGGAAAGGCCGCTTCGACAACGGCTACCCCCTCTACGAGAGCGACCCCGCGCTAGGCGGCGATGAAGGCCTCAAGAAGGCGATCAAGAAGATCCAGACCAAGGGAGGCCGCGTCATTCTCTACACGAACGGCATCCTCATGGACGTCAAGTCCGATTTCTACAAAGAAACCGGCCGTCGAATAGCGACCAAGGACATCGACGGGAACGTGTACTTCGACCATTACCGCTTTTCGGGGAGCGGCACTACCCTGCGGAGTTTCGGCTATAAGACCTTCGCCAAGGCCTGCATGTCCGAAAGCGAATGGCGCGATAAGCTCCTGGAGAACGGGCGGGTGAAGCTATCCTTTGATCCCGATTCCATATTCTACGACCAGATCGGCGGCCACGACTGCTGGCTCTGTTTCGACGCCGAACACAAGCACGGAAACCGGGGCGACGCGGATCCCGAATACCGGGCGGCCGTATTCAAGGCGATGCGCGGCCTCTGCGATGGCGAAAAAGCCTTGGGCAGTGAAAACACGGTAGACCTCTTCGCCCCCTATCTGGACTACCACCACGGATGCGACTTCGGCAACTGGTTCGCGGAAAACGCCTACCCGCAGCTCTACCTGCGCACCTTTCCCGAAACCATCATGACCAATCGCTTTATCCACGACTGCCGAAAGGACTACAAGCTGCAGCTCAACTGGGCCTTCGCCATGGGCTTCCGATTCGACGTCTCCATCTACCGCGGCCGCGTAGTCGGCGTCGCGGGCGAACCCGACTACGGCGCCCACGTCAAAAAGCTCATCGCCATCAAGGAAAAGTGGCGACGCTTCTTTTACGAGGGACGCTTCGTCGTGGATACGATCTACGATCTGCCCGAATCCGTCGTCATGACCGAATACCGCTCGGGAAGCGAAACGCTTCTGGTATTCGTGAACAAGTCGGATCAGAGCGTGAGCTTCGCGGCAGATGGAAAGACGGTCAGTCTGGAAGCCGACGGAGTAGAGTGCCGTCTGAAAGTTTGATTAAACGGCGAGGAGGAAGCTTCCGGAAACGCGTTAGGGGACTTCGAAAAACTTCTGTTTTTTGAAGTCTACCAATTACGTCTTTACTTTGGTATTTTTCAACAGCGCGAGCGAATCGGCGATATGCTTTTCCATTGCGCTCGCGGCTTTCTCCGCTTCTCCCGCTTCCATCAAGTCCAGAATAACTCGATGTTCGTCGAGTTCCGCAAGGAAGATTTTCGGGTTGAAATGCTTCACGAATACTTTCTTGCGTACGGCGATTAGTTTATCATTCAGCTGATCGACGAGGCCGTTGACGATTCTATTGTCGACGATTTTGAACAAGGTGGAATGGAAGGAAAAGCCGAGTTCGAAATCGTACTTCTGTTCATGAACGGCTTTAACGCCTTGTTCCAAGATGCCGCGCAATCGGGTGAAGTCGTCCTTGCCGGCGAGTCTGGTTGCCGCGCGAACAACGCTGGGCTCTATGAGCAGCCGGAATTCCATGATTTCGTCGATCGAATAATCGTCTTCCGGTACATTCGAAAACTTTATCTGTTGTATTCTCGCGATGGCCTGGTCCGATACGTACGTCCCCCTGCCGCTCTTCGCGCGGAGGATACCGATCAATTCAAGGGCTTTTATCGATTCCCGCATCGAGTTTCGGCTGACTTCGAACATGTTGGACAGTTCTATCTCGCCGGGTATGCGCTCCCCTTCCGTCCACTTTCCCTCGGATATCATTTCCAGTATCTGGTTGGAGATATCCTCGTACAAGCTCTTGCGGCGGGCGGGAACGATCATCGAAGCCTCCGGTTTTTAATAGGGGCTTCGAAAAACTTCAGTTTTTTGAAGCCTACCAAATTTAACCGCAAATCCTGTAAGGATTTGCAAAGGGCACCTTAAAAACCAACCGGGTTTTTAGAGGTGCCCTAATATTATTTTAAATACGTCTTCTATGCAATCGGCGGGAGCTGCCGGGAAGCCCCCGCCGCGCGCGAGCTCCTATCCGCGGTCGATGAATTTCAGGAAAGCTTCTTTCGACATTTTCTCCAGCCCGAGGTTTTTCAACGTTCGACCCGTCGTTGAAAGGTCGCGGTCCAACAGAAAATTGCCCAGCTTGACTATCGTCTTCATGATCTCGCACGGGACTCCGAATTTGTCGGCAATCTCCGTCATGGGGACTAGGCCCATCGGAATATCCTCAAGCATGTAGCGGGTGTCGATCTTTTTTTGGCCGGCGATTTCCCAGTACGCCTTAACGAGCTTGACCGTTTCGGAAAGCGTGGGAGCTTCGACGTCGTACATGGCTTTGTAGGTCGCGATCACGTCGGGCAGGTCGAGCCCGACGGCCTTGCCGATAGCCACCCTTTCCTTATCCAGCCGTTCCACGAGGGCCCCGATGGATGGCGTGATGCCGTCCAGGTAATATTTCCAATCCCACTTGGACTCGATGAGGGACGCGTTCAGCAGCGAGGGCGTCGGATGCATGACGGCGTTGAGGTTCGTCAGGCTCGTCTCAAGCACGTTCCGTGCCGCGTATATCTGAGGGAACGCGTCACGGAGGACGGCGACGACCTCGGCTGTACGGGTGGCGGGAAGAGCGCCGACCGTGAGGCTTTTCTTGATGCCTTTGATCGATACCGTTCCATTCGTAACGAGCCTGGTCGCGTAGATGAGCGATTGGGCTTCGCATATCGTGACCGACCCGAACTCCACCCCCTTGCTCGTAAACACTTGGTTGAATTCGAGCGCGCCGAGGGTCGCTCCCGGATGCACGAAGACGATCTGGCCTTTCTTTACGTGAGCGGCCAGTTTTCCGGCGATGTCGCGGTGAGCGATCGCCGGCGCGATCACCATGACAATGTCGGCTCCGGTGACGGCCTTGGCCATATCGGTCGTCGCGAAATCGACCTTGCCGAATCCTTCAATGACGCCTTCGACCTTCACGCCTCCCTGCGCGTTGATTACGTTGACGGATTCCTCGAATATATCGTAGAGGCGCACCGGGTACCCGAGCATGCCCAAGTGGCCCGCGGCGGATTGCCCGCCGTTTCCCCCTCCGAGTATCGCCCAGGTTCGTTCCGCGCTTTTTTCTTTTCCGGAAACCACATTTGCCTCCATTTAATGTCTAGCTGTCCTACATTAATGGTTAAAAAGCGGGCCGAGCGGTAAACGCCCGGCCGCTTACTCTTATTTGGAAATGCTGTCGAACAATTCGACGCCGTAATCTTCCTTGATCTGCGGCCAGACGGTTTTTTTGATTTCCTTCGAAATAGCCTCGAGTTCTTCTTTCGTGAAGGACACTACGGTTGTTCCGTTGCCCGCGAGCATCTTTTCGTATTCGGCGGTTTCTTTCGGAGCGGCCAGGAAACGAGCGTCCTCGACTGCCTTCCCCGCATCTTCAATGACTTTTTTATCCGCGACGCTCAGCTTATTGTAGGTACCCAAGCTGATGTACAGGAACCACATCTCAAGATGACTGTTGATGGGTAGATACACTTTCGTGAGATCGCGGAAGCTGGACCAATATCCTTCCGCGCCCGATCCGATAGCTCCGTCGACAATACCGGTCTGCCAAGCGGTGAACGCTTCGGAGAAGGCGATCGGAGTCGCCATAAAACCGAGCGCGTCGGCGGTTTTCTCAAAGGACTTGATCCCCGGGACGCGGATCTTCATTCCTTTGGATGACATTCCTTTCGGATCCTTCGGCATCTTGGAAAGCGCGATTCCGCCGAAGTACTTCGGATACAAGCCGATAACCTTGATGCCTTCTTTTTCGAACATCTTATCGACGGCCTTCATCAAAGCGCCGCTTCGGGCAAACATGACGGGGATCTTGTCGAATCCGTCAACGAGATAGGGCGCGGATGCTATCCCCAAGGCTTTTGTGACGTTCGTACCGGCAGGCGCCAGTTGCATCTCAATGTCACCGAGTCCTACGCGCTCCTGCACGACGGTATAGTTGCCGAGTTGGCTCGCGGGATAGAGTTCGACCTTAATCCTACCGCTAGTTCCCTTCGCGACGGCATCGGCAAAGGCTTTCATGTCGTTGTCGGTCGGCGTCCCCGCGGGGCGGGGATGGCCAAGCTTGAATGTCTTCTGCGACGAACCTTCTTTCTTACCTTCCGCCGACGCCGTCAGAGAAACGGCCAACGCCAATAGGCACACGATCGCGATTCTTCTTTTCATGTCAGTCTCCTTTAGGGCACCTAAAAACTCGGTTAGTTTTTAGGTGCCCTTTGCAAATCCTTACAGGATTTGCGGTTATATTTTGTAGACTTCAAAAAACTGAAGTTTTTCGAAGTCCCCTCTATAAGGGCCCAGTTAAGCCAGGCCTACCATACGGGGCAGCCACAACGAGAGGTCGGGCCAGAAAGTCGTCAGGAACACGACGGGGACGTAGCCGACAAGTAGGAACACCATCGTCGGCCCAAGGATTTCCTTGAATTCGCACTTGCCGACCCTCATGCCGAGATAAAGGATGCTGGCGTAAGGGGGCGTAACGCCGCCCATCGCGAGATTGACGCCCATAATCGCGGCAAAATGAACGGGGCTGACCCCAATCTCTTTCATGAGAGGCAGGAGCAGAGGCGCGCAGACGATCATACCGCTCACGTCGTTGACGATCATACCGACGACGAAGAGAAACAAGTTCACCAGGATGAGGAGAACGACTTTATTCGTCGTCATGCCGAGCAGGATTTTCACGAGCGCTTGGGGAACTTGGAGAAGCAGATAGGTCTGACTTAGCATCAGCGTGAAAAAAATCATCGTCATGATGGACCCGATGGACTGCCCGACATCCTTTCCGAGCTTCACCATAGTTTTTCCGTTCAGTTCCTTATAGATGAATAGGCCGATCGGCAAGGCGACTACGGCACCGACGGCGGCGGCCTCGGTCGGGGTAAAAACCCCGCCGTAAATCCCGCCGAGGATGATGATCGGGAGGGAAAGGCCGGGTATGGCGATGATCATCCGGGAAATGTTCTGCTTGCGCTGTTCTGCTTTGGGAAGCTTTTCCGCGATCTTGAGATCGAATTTCCGCGCCCATACCAGGTTGATGGCGGAAAAAATGATGATGACCGCGATTCCCGGACCGACGGTTGAAAGGAAGGCGGCAAGGATGGAAGTGTCGGTCACCCAGCCGTAGAAAATCATGATGATGCTCGGCGGGATGAGGAGGCCGAGGATCGATGAAACCGTTACCAGGGCGGTCGCGTAGCCGCGGGAATAGCCCTGCTCAACCATACGGGGGATAAGGATAGGCCCGGTGGCGGCGACCCCGGTGAACCCGGATCCGGAGATAGCGCCGATGATGCCGCAGGTCACGACCGCGACAACACCGATTCCGCCCTTTATCCGGCCCACGAAGATATCCACGAAATTGAGCAAATGCTTCGCGATCCCGCTGCTTCCGATCAGAACGCCCGCCAAAATGAACATGGGGCTGCCCAAAAGCACGAGGCTGATGGTCTGGTTGAACCCCCATAGCATCATGCTTTTCATTGAGGCGCCGCCGAACACGGCCATGAAACCGAGAGCGCCGCCGAAGCACCACGGCAGAGGAACACTCATCATAAGAAGAAAAACGAGGAAGATAACGTCGAGAGCAACGATTGTCAGCATTTTTTCCTCCTATGCCTTTAAGCCCGAAATGTGTCTAAATTCGTTAAACCGGTCGATGAGCTCGATAAGCGAAAAAATGGTCATAAGTAACAGACCTATGAAAATAGCGCTCTCTCCGAGGAACATTGGAAGATACAAAAGGTCGCTCAGCTTCCATCTTGAGAGCGAATAGGAGAAGAACCAAAACGCCCAATAGGTCGTCCAGCATCCGACCAGGACTGAAAGTCCCATTCTCACTATCCTGAACAGCGCGAGGCTCCTCTCTTTTTTTATGTAGAGGACGAGGATTCCGCAATCGATATGATTACGTTCCTTGGACGCGGCGCTTCCTCCAAGGAAATACAGCCAAACCGCGGGAAACAGGAGGATTTCCTCAATGCCCATAAGCGGCGCGTTGAAAACGTAGCGGAGGACTACTTGGGCGACCACCAAGAGCGGTATGGCCGCAAGCAAAACTAAGATGATCTTTTCCTGCACTGCTCCCACAAGACGTACCAGACGGCTTTCAGACATACTATTCATCCCAAATAATCCTCCGTTTTGTCCTGCTGTTGGACAGCTGGACATTATCACAATACCATAATTGCTAGTTTTGTCAAATTCTTCACATTAATGTTAATTAAATCGTACGAGTCAATAAAGGATCGGACAGGCGATGGATGTAATCGCTTAGCGCCATCCGGAAATCCGTCTATACCGCGACGACGTCATCGGGTTCGTCGGAGTTGCCCGTCATGAATCACATTGATGCCCTAAGATTTTTCGAATTCTTCTTCCCCACCCCAACCCGGCCCGTCAGCGCAAAGAAGATGGTAGAGGCGCCGAGCAGAAGAAAGGTCCACGACAGAGACTTGTCCGCCAGCATGCCGACCAGCGGATAGAACAGCATTATCACCGCGCGTTCAAGCATGGAGACGCCTGATAGGACAGTGGCGCGGCCTGAGCTTTCTATCTCGGCGTTCATTAGGTCGGAGAGGAAGGGCGCGCGCAGATGTTTGAGGCCTATTATGACGAACACGGCGGGAAAGGCGACCACAGCCGAGCGGTTGAGAAAAAGGGCAAGGTATAAAAGTCCGGGAACCAATGAAGAAAGGAATAAGAGGCGACGAAGCGGAAAAGCCTTTTCTATTCGTGCCGCATTGAGAAGAAGGAGCGCGGCGAATACGTTCATCCCGGCGCCGACGAAGCCGTTTGCGCTTACGGGAAATCCCGCCTCGGCAACGAGGGGTTGATAGAACCAATAGACGAAAAAGGTCGTCGCTGAAATAAGGATGTAGTTAAGAGTAAACGAACGCATGCGCTCACGTCCGAAGATGAAGCAGACGCCGTCCATTCCCGAACGGAGAAAAGAGCCTCTCGGCTTCTCGCGCTCAGGCTCAACCAGAAAGAGCGCGGCCGCCGCCGAAAGAAGAAATACCGCGCCGGTGGCGACAAACGCCCAGCGGAGACCATCGGGGTATGCAAAAAGCGACGAACCGGCAAGAAGCGATCCGGCGGGAAAGCCGAGAACGATGCCCGCGGTCTCCATGGCGCCGAAAGTCGAGAGACGCCGCGCGCCTTCGGCTTCCTTGCCGTGGGCTTTGAGCGTGTCGTAGAGAAGAGCCTTATCCGCGCCGGAAAACAGAGAGAAGCCTATCGCGCATAGAAATTCGGCCGCAAGAAACACAGGAAACGTACGGGAAAAGCCGAAAAGGACGAATGCCGCCGCCGCAAAGACACCCCCGAAAACGAGCGACCACTTGCGACCGTACCGGTCGGCGACGACTCCGGTGGGAATCTCCAGCACAAACACGGAGAAGACGAAAAATGCTTCCAACGTGAACATGCGCGCGTAATCGAGCCCCGCCCAATCCCTGAAGAAAGGAACGGCGACAGCGCCGAAAAACTGGACGCTCTTTAAAAAGTTGAAGACATACAGGATGCGCAGATTTTTTGCGATGTAGTTTTCTTTCATATAGTTTTGTGCGGTAAAGTATAACGCGGCGTGAATAGAAATACCGGTAGCCGTTTCAGTCGATGAAAAGTAAATCAAAAAAGAGCCAAGAGTATTTTGCGCTTCGGGTAAAGCGAAAGCCGTTTTTCACCCTTATTCTAAGTATGAGACGACTTTACACACTTTACAGGTCCAAATGGCAGAGAAAAACTCGACTGACCATAATTCGACTAGTTGTAAATACAATATATATATTGTATGACGGGATTAGCTAATGACCGGCAAGGAAGTCATTAAGATAATGAGACACCACGGATGGGCACTGAATCGAATTTCCGGGTCTCATCATATTTTGGTGAAAAACGGGTTCCGATCGATCCCGGTCCCAATTCACGGAAATAGTGATCTTGGTGTGTGGGCCGAAAAGATCTTAAAAGAAGCCGGAATAACACGGCAGGAGTCTTAATGAAATATTACTGCTGTATCCAAAAAGAAGACGGGCTTTACGGTGTGCGGTTTCCTGATATTCCAAATATCATTACCGTCGGCTCATCGATTGAACACGCGCTCGAAATGGCCGCTGATGCACTTAACGGAACACTGGAATCGGATCTGGCCAGAGGACAAATGCTGCCGGAAACGCGAATCGGACCGGGACCAGGATTGTATCCAATAGACCTCGCTCCGCATATCGAGATCGCGTGGGAGTTGCGAAAATTACGCGGGCAAAGGACCCAGACCGAAATCGCCCAAATACTCGGCTTGACATACCAGGCCTATCAACGCTTGGAAAATCCGAGAAAAGGGAATCCTACTATCAAGACTCTTGAAAGAATCTTGAAAGCTTTTGGCAAAAACTTGGAACTACATATCGCGTAATCACATTCCCAAGCGAAATCACTTGGATATACGTATTTATATATAGATATTTGGTACATGAAGCTGATAAAGCCGTATAAGGTCGTTCCGGCGCTTTTTCTTCTCTTCTTAATGACCCCCGGAACCGGGTATAAAGCAGTCTCAGCCCAAACCGTCCCGCAGGAAAAGTCATGGGCCGGTACAAATAGCGGACCTGAATTTCCTTCCGGCCTAGAATGGCTCAACGTGAGCGCCCCTCTGACGCTCGACTCGCTTAAAGGAAAGGTGGTGCTTCTCGATTTCTGGACTTACGGCTGCGTCAACTGCATGCATAACCTTCCGTACCTCAAACGCCTGGAGGAAGAGTTCTCCAAAGAGCTGGTGATCATCGGCGTCCATTCGGCTAAATTCGCGACGGAAGGTAAAACCGACAATCTGCGCAACATCGCGCTCCGCTACGGTCTCACCTACCCTATCGTCAACGATTCGGAATTTGCCGTCTGGAAATTATGGGGACCGACCGGTTGGCCGACTCTTGTGTTGATTGATCCCGCGGGTAAAGTTGTCGGCGGATCGAGCGGCGAAGGCTTTTATGACACCTTCCGACAGATCATCATCTCTCTCATAAAAGAATTCGACGCGAAGAAACGGATCGATAGAACGCCGCTCGCTTCCGCTTTGGAACGCGATCGCGCGCCCGCGTCAGTCCTCTCGTTCCCCGGAAAGGTCCGGCTAGATCCGGAACGGGCGCGACTGTTTATCGCCGACAGCGGGCATAACCGGCTCGTCGTCGCGTCAACCGCGGACTCCTCCGTCATTGACGTGATCGGGAGTGGCGAGGCGGGCTTCGCCGACGGGACCTTCGAGGCAGCGCGTTTCGCCAACCCGCAGGGCATGGCGCTTTCGGAAGACGGATCGATTCTATACGTCGCCGACACGGACAACCACTCCATCCGCGCCGTCGATATGAAAGCCCGCACGGTGGCGACCCTCGTCGGTACCGGAAAGCAGGCGGAAGAATACCCTCCTGAAGCGGGAGTAGGTACGAAAGTCGCCCTCTCCTCTCCTTGGGATCTGGTCCGCGACGGGAAAACCTTATACGTTGCTATGGCCGGTTCGCACCAGATATGGACGATCGATATCGGAACCGGCGTTGCCGCGCCCGTGGCCGGCAGCGGTGCGGAAGGCTACCTGGATAAGAGCGGCGACAAGGCGGAATTGGCCCAACCCAGCGGGCTGACGCTCGCTCCCGCCGGAACACGAGCCACAGACGGCCAAAGCCTGTACTTTGCCGATTCCGAAGCCAGTTCCATTCGCCGCTTGGATCTGAATACGGCGGGCGACCCGGTCATCACCGTAGCGGGAAGCGGCAAAAGCCTATTCGAGTTCGGCGCGGAAGATGGAAAAGGCACGGCGGCACGCTTTCAGCATCCGCTGGGTCTGGTGTGGACCGAAGGGGCCGTCTTCGTGGCCGACACCTACAATCACCGCATACGGCGCATCGACCCGAGTACGGGAATGGTGACCACTGTAGCGGGCAGAGCAGCCGGTTATCGGAACGGAAAAGAAACAGCGTTCAATGAGCCCGGCGGTATCGACGCTGCGGGCGGAAAGCTGTACTTGGCCGACACCAACAACCACACGATCCGCGTATTCGACCTGAAGAAAGGCGAAGCGTCGAGCCTGGTGTTCAAGGGCTTTGAACGCTTCACGCGAGGCTTCGTCGTCGCGGCGGCCGAACCGATAGTATTGCCCGAACAAACCGTCGGCGTCGGCAAGGGAGAAATACGGCTGAGCATCGACTTGCCTCCGGGGTACAAACCGAACCCTGAAGCCGCTTCATCGTTCAGCTTCCGGGTGGAAGGAACGGGAGCCGATATCAACGGCCCGGCGGAGATCATCATCGCGGGTCCCTCGTTCCCTATCACGATTCCGGCTAACTTCGCCGTGGGCAAAGGCAAGATCGTCGTAGAAGTGAGCTTGGTCTATTGCGAAAGCGTAAACGAGACGCTCTGCCTTTTGGAGCGGCGAACGGTGGAGATTCCATTCCAAGTGAAGAAAGGGTCGCCTACGAACTTGGAAGTCAGGTACGACGCAGGCAAGACCGGTGCCGGAAATGAACTGCCGGCGGGGTCCACGACGTCGTCGTCGCAGGCCTCGACGCCGAAATTGCAGCTGTTTGAGGCGAAGTGACCGAAAAAGCTACCGCTTCGACCTCATTGCCGCCCGGTGCTCAAGCGTCTGATCGGCGATAAAGGCCTCATACTCGGGCGTCTCCCGTCCGACCAGGGCCACCCGCCCTTCGGCGTCGAAGTGGAGTCCCCAGCCGAATTTTTTGCCGAGCGGAGAAGCGCGCAAACAGGCCTGCGGCTTTGAGAAAAGCTCCTCGCGAGTCCCCGGTCCGCCGCGACTTCTATACGTTTCCCAAAGTACGTCGCTCTGGGTATGGGCGTACGGTGAGCCGGAAATATATTCGTACTGGACGGCGGCGACGGTTCCCTCTCTTTCCGGAACCGTGCCTTTGGGAACGGGGCAATCGGGCGCGACCGCGATGAACGCCGATCGATAATCATCCTCTTCCGTCATTTCAGCCCTTCAGCTATTTTAGCGATAATTCCCCGCCAATTCTTTTCCGCCGAGTCGCGGCTTTCAGGGCTCCTCAGGTTCGATTGGGTAATGAGGACCTTGGTTCCTCCGGCTACGGCTTGGAATTCGTTGCGGATAGGCTGAGTCGTATCCGGGGTGCGAGGAAGCCCCCAGAAAGAAGTCCAATAGGTATATTCGAACAGGCGCGGGCGATCGTAAACGGTTATGACGCCTTCATCCCTAAAGGCTTTCCCTTCCCATTCGCCGCTCCAAACAACTGGTCCGCCGACTTTCCAGTCGCTTTCAACTTTGATACCTTCATATATCCGGGCAAAACCGTCGCTCGTGGCGAAGGCGTCCCACACTTTTTCAATCGAGGCGGGGATCACGCCTTCCACTTTAGCTTCATAACGCGCATTCGACATGGTTACCTCCGTAATACAACGAATATAAGATTCGAATAGTCATAATTATTGAAAAAACGCGACACTTGCCGTATTTTTTACGCATGACCGTAAGTCCGGACGATCCGTCTAACGGAGTATTGAATTTCAACCGGGCGCTTCGATCTTTTGCCCTCAATAGATTGGAGCCGATGGAGGAATTGCGCCCGTGGATCGATTCCTACTGGGAAGTGAGCTGGAACCTGCCGACCGGTGTCGTTCACCGCCAGACGAATCTTTCCCACGCCTGTTTCAACGCGGCCGTGGAGAGCGACGGAGCTTGGCTGTATGGAGTACCCGGTCCGACGTTCGTTCGGGAAATATCAGGCTCGGGACGAGTCTTCGGCGTCAAATTCCACCCCGGCGCTTTTTATCCCTGGCTCGGCGAACCGCTCAATCCCTTTTTCGATCGGCGAGTTCCGCTCGCGGAAGCGATGGGAGGAAAAACCGCTCAATGGGCGGCAACAATAATGGCGGAATCCGACTTCGGGAAACGGAGCGCTCTCGCCGATGAGTTCTGGCTCGACCGCTGTCCCGCGCTTCCGGGCCTGGCGGGACTCTGCGCCCGGCGCATTGCCGAGGATCGGACAATACTCCGCGTCGGGGACGCTTGCGCGGTCCTCGGTTACGACGTCCGGAGCCTCCAACGGATGTTCCGCCGGGAAGTGGGGATCGCTCCGAAAGAAATGATACGGCGCTATCGGCTCATGGAAGCGGCCGAGCGACTCGCGAAAGAGCCTTCGTTAAGCGGCTCAGACCTGGCCCTATCCCTGGGCTACGCCGATCAGGCCCACTTCATCAGAGACTTCAAAGCGGTGACCGGAGAACCTCCCGAAACCTACCGGAAGCGACAAGACACGCCGCGTTTTTATTCCCCCTATATTACGACTTTGACGTTATGATATCATTTGTCAAATTCGATTATTGGGGGTGCCGATATGTTGCATGAACCGGCCGCGAAGAGCGGCAAAGATCCGGCGTTTGCGTATAAGCGAGGGTTGGGCATTAAAATGTTTACAGCCTACGCTCTATTCTACGCGGGCTTTATCGTAATCAATTTGCTCAAACCCGTCTTGATGGAAGCTAAAATCATCGCGGGCTTGAATTTGGCGGTGGTTTACGGGTTTGCCCTCATAGTAATCGCCTTGATTCTCGCGCTCTTTTACAACCAGGCGTGCAGCGCCCGTGAGGCTTCGATGGCCAAGAGCGGGGAGGCCTGATATGACCGAAATCCTTCCGATCGCCCTTTTCGTTATGTTCGTCGCCTTCGTATTGGGCGTTTCCTTCTATTTCGCGGGTAAAGCGAAGTCCGCCAGCGGTTATTACGCGGCCGGCGGCAACATCCATTGGGGAGTCAACGGCATAGCCTTCGCCGGAGACTATTTATCCGCGGCTTCGTTCCTGGGCATCTGCGGTATGATCGCGACCGCGGGCTACGACGGCTTCCTCTATTCCATCGGTTACTTGGCCGGTTGGATCGTGGCCCTTTTCATAGTCGCCGAGCCGATGAAACGCCTGGGAAAGTATACCTTCACCGACGCCTTGGACGCTAATTTCGATCACCGAGGCATCAAGCTGATGGCGGCGATAAGCACTTTGGTCGTATCGCTTTGCTACCTGATTCCGCAAATGGTGGGAGCAGGTGTGTTGGTGACGCCGCTGCTCGGCTTACCTCATTACGCGGGTGTTATTTTGGTCGGAGCGATCGTCATCACCATCGTAGCCACCGCGGGTATGACGTCCACGACCTACGTGCAGTTCTTAAAAGGAAGTTTGCTGCTGATATTCTCGTTGGTGCTTGTCATCGCGCTGTTCGTCCGGGGGCTTTCGACGACACCCGACCAGGGCGGACGCGTCCCGTTCCCCGAATTCCGGAACATGGCGGCGACCGAGTCGAACGGTGCGCTCGTCGTAGAGGACACCCAATACCGCTTCGTAGAGATGAAAAAGGCCGGAGGAGCGAATTTCGCGAAACTGGCGAAAGGCGAAGAAATTTCCTGGTGGAAGGCGAGTTCGAAGGACGGCCGCACGGAACTGGCCCAGACCCAGTGGACGGTCGCGCGGTCCGACGGAAGCAGCCTTATCAACGGGGCGCCGGCCTCACGGAAGAACCAACTTGCGCTGGTGGGAAATTTGGAGAAGATCGCGGGAAAAACCGGAGACGCCGCCAAGACGGGCAGCATCGACCCGTTCAAGTTCCTAGCGCTCATCGGAGATCCGGACACTTCGATAGTGCGTTGGAAAGACACAAAATTTTCGGACGGCGCCGATAAAGTGACGGTTTATTACCGCTCTTCAACGCCGGGAAACAAGGTAATGCGGCCGGGCTTGAAGTTCAGCCTGGAAGGCACGCCGCTTGAACGCATCGATTTCGTATCGCTCATGATCGCGCTATTCCTGGGTACGGCCGCTTTACCGCATATCTTGATCCGCTACTACACGGTACCGAATCCCGCCGCGGCTCGGAAATCAACCATCGTGGCCATCGCCGCGATCGGCTTATTCTATATCCTCACCCTCTTCATGGGCTTGGGAGCCATGACCGGCGGCGTAGTCAACCTGACGGACAATAACATGTCCGCGCCGCTCCTGGCGCGCAGCTTCGGCACTTTCCTCTTCTCTATGATTTCGGCCATCGCTTTCGCGACGGTATTGGGAACGGTGAGCGGCTTGATCATCGCGGCCTCCGGCGCGGTGGCGCACGACCTGCTGGACCGTTATGGAAAGGTCATAAAGGACGATAAACAAAAAGTCTTCGTGGGAAAGATTACGGCCTTCGCCGTCGGCTTCCTCGCGATCATTCTCGGCATCATCTTCAAGGGCGTGAACGTTACGTTCCTGGTGGGTTTAGCCTTCGCCGTCGCCGCTTCCGCAAACCTGCCGTCCATCGTGATGATGCTTTTCTGGAAAAAAACGACCTCGCAGGGGATTACCGCCTCAATTCTCGTGGGCATCTTTTCTTCCATCGGACTCATCCTTTTCTCTCCGACCTTGTTCGCGCTCTACGGGTTCGACCCGGCAACCGCGCCCATCCCGCTGAATAATCCGGGCATTGTGTCGATTCCGCTCAGCTTTGCTACCTTGGTTCTAGTATCTCTGGCGACGAAAGGGACACAGCAAAAGGCGTCATGATGAATTAAGGCGAAGGGCGATAAGATGAAGCTCAATCTGCATTGCCACTCCGCCTTCAGCGACGGGGTACTTTCGCCTGAAGCCTTGGCCGGCACCTTGGCCGACCAAGGCGTCGCCGTCGCCGCCCTTACGGACCACGATACAGTTGAAGGCTCCGTTCATTTCCGTGAAGCCCTGTCCCTGCGCGGCGTCGCCTACGTGGACGCCGTTGAATTGACGACCTTCTGTTCCTTCGGCGAAATACACATATTGGCCTACGGCATCGACATAGCCTCACCCGAGCTGCTGAAGACGCTTTCCTTAGCGCGAAACGCGGCGAAACGGGAACCGCAGGGGTTCCTCGACCACCTGCGGAACATCGGCGCTAGTCGTCGTCACGAGAGACTGGAGACCGCCGCGGCTATCGCCCTGACGCATCGGTGCGGCGGAATCGCCGTTCTGGCCCATCCTCTTGACATCCGTTTCGATTCCGGAGATCTCGGTTCTCTTCTGGATTCACTTTCGAGCGCGGGGCTTGACGGTATTGAAGCCTACTACGGGCCCTATTCACGAGAAGACAGGGCGAAGCTTGTCGCCCTCGCTGAAAACCGAGGGCTTTGTGTTTCTATGGGTACGGATTTTCACGCGCCCGACGATCCTTCCCATTCAGCCGTCCTGGATGCGGATGAGAAAGTGTGGCGCGCTTTCCGCGACCGCCTGTTGCGTCGCCTTGATGGTTCGGCCGTCGTTTCAACGGACGACAGTCCGACGGACGACAGTCCGACGGACGACAGTCCGACGGACGACAGTCCGAAAACAGCGCCGAACCCGGATTCACTTTCGTCCGTCAAACGACGGACCGCGCATTCCGGCTTCAAATTCGGAAAATTCAGCGCACGCATCATAGCGGCATCAATCCTCGCCTTAGGTTTATTCGTAATCGCGCTTTTCGCGATATCGATTCCCTATTTTGAAAAGACGCTTCTTGATCGGAAAAAAGAAATGATCAGGGAACTGACCGCGGAAGCCGTCAGTTTGATAGCCGAATACGCGGCGGACGAAACATCGGGACGCACCAGCCGTGAAGCCGCGCAACGCGACGCCGCCGCCCATATCAGAAACATCCGCTACGGACACGAAGGAAAGGACTATTTTTGGATAACCGACAGCATTCCCCGCATGGTGATGCATCCGTACCGAACGGAGCTGGAAGGTACCGACGTATCCTATTTCCAGGACGACAACGGCCTGCGCGTTTTTTACGAATTCACCCGCGCCGTACGCGAAAAAGATGAAGGTTATGTCGAATACCTATGGCAATGGAAAGATGACGCGAGCCGGATCGTTCCCAAACTTTCATTCGTCAAGCGATTCGAACCTTGGGGCTGGATAATCGGAACGGGCATTTATCTGGACGACGTAAAACGGGAAATAGACGCCTTGTCCGGACGGATGATCCTACTATCCGTACTGATCGCGATGATTTTGCTCTGCCTCCTCGCTTTCATAGCGCAGCAAAGCGTCCGCATGGAAAAGGAAAAAAGTTTGGCGGAATTCGCCGTTCGCGAATCCAAAGAACGTTATCGTGCTTTAGTCGAAGCGTCGAGCGAGGGAATGGCTATCGTCATCGACGGTGTCTTCACCTTCGCGAACACGCCGTTCCTTGAACTGAGCGGCTATTCCGCGACCGAGATCGTCTTGCTCAGCATATCGGAATTCCTTGTCCCCTACGAGGACGAAGGGGCCTCCGTCACGACTTTTTTGGCGTCGTTGCCGATAAACGCCGCCCCGGAGTCGGTAACCGACGCGGAAGCTTCCTCAATCGCCTGCCTTTTCAAGCGTCGTTCCGGCGAACTCATCGACATTGTCGCGCATTCCTCATTTTTTTCTTTGGCGGGAAAAAAAGGGGCGGTATTGTCGGTCAAGGACGCGAGGGTAGAAAATCCCGAAAACGACGTCGGACGTCTTTTTTCGGCTACCATTGAAGTCCCGGCCGACAATGCTTTCTTGTCCTCCAAATTCCGCGAAGAGGCTTTGCGGATGGAAGCCTCTTCACGCTTTCCGGATGAGCGCCTGCCTCTGCCACCTTCGAGCGTGACCAGAATATTTTCCAACGAAACGGTGCGTAGCGCCGCCGAACGAATGACGAGAAACGGCTGCGACGCCTTGATCGTTCAGGGCGCGGCCGGAGAGGATATCGGGATCATCACGGACAAGGATATTCGTTCCCGAATCGTCGCGGAAAACCGAGATGCCGATTTGATGGTAGGCCAGGCAATGTCCGCGCCCTTGGTTTCATTAAAAGCCGACGCGACCTGCGGACAAGCGTTGTTCTTGATGCGCGAGAAAGGCGTGGGCCACATCGTTGTCCGCGACGCCGCTAACGTCGTGACCGCCGTCGTCGGACGCGAAGACCTAAGCCGCGTGCAAGCCGACGGCTTTTCGGCGCTGATCGCGGCGGCCGCTTCGGCGCGGGATCCGGGCGAACTAGGCCGGATTAGGGAACGAATGGTCGTTCGCGCTCGACTTTTGGCGGCGGACGGCTTGAGGCCGAAGATTGTCACGGGCCTTGTCTCATCCGTCGGAGACGCTATCATCTCCCGGTTGCTGAATTTCGCTGAAACCGATCTGGGCCCGGCACCCGCGCCCTACGTTTTTTTGACGCTCGGAAGCGGCGGTCGTTCGGAAGCCCTGCCCGCTTCCGATCAGGACAACGCGATCGTCTACGAGACCCCCCGTGCGGACGATGGGGGTGAAAAAAAACCAGACGACGCCGTGCGCGCTTATTTCCGACGACTCGGAGCGTACGTTTGCGACTCCTTGCATGAGATGGGCGTTCCCTATTGTCCCGGCGGCGTTATGGCAAAGAATGAAAAATGGTGCGCGCCATTAAGTGAATGGGAGCGAAAATTCGCGGCTTGGATCCGGACCCCCGAAGCGGAGGAAATGCTCTCCCTGAATTTGAGTTTCGACTTCCGCGCTCTTGGTGGAGATTTCGCGATCGCCGCATCCTTGAAGTCGACCGTCTCCACGTTACTTGCGGAAACGCCTTCGTTCTTCACGCATCTGGCGCGCGACGCCGTTCGCCGCCATACGAATTTCCCGCAGGCCGGTACCATTTTCCAGGGTGGAGCGGGTGAACCGGAAGTGGACCTCAAAGAGATAGCGGCCCGCTTCGTAATCTATGCGCGTTTATACGCTTTACGCGACGGCATCGAAGAGACGAATACCTACAAAAGAGTCGAAGCCCTCACTAAAACGGGCACGTTCGGTTCTTCTCTTGCCGAAGAATTCCTGGACGTCTATGAAGTGCTGTCCGGCCTGCGCATCGCGCGGCACGAAGGCTTCAAAGTACCGCTCAAAGCGCTAAAACCGCGCGAGGAAGCGGCCCTGCGGACGGCTTTCGCGCAAGCTTCGCTGATCCAGAAAAAAATCGCTTTCGATTTTCCCGGAGCCGCGATTTAGGGAAACATATTCCGCTATCGGGCCACGTTGAACGCGAAGGTTCGCGGCAGAACGAGGTTCCCGGACCTATACGCCGCATCCCGAATGTGGTATTACCGAAATAAGCCGTTCACGCGGCCGCTCACCCAAGCTTACCGGAGGTATCGAATGAACAGGATAGTGGAGATTGCGCTCAACGCGACGGAACGCCGTATCGCCCGCGCCTGACGAAAATCTTTCCGACGCTCGATACATAAGCGATTTCCGTCGCACCGATCACGCGAACCGAGCGCAGTCTCGCCGTAGGCGAAAGACTTCGTATGGGGGCCGCGCGAACGCCCCGCCAACCTTTTACGACGGAAGCATACTCAGATGAATACCGATCCTCAAAATGAAAAACCAAATCGCGACGATTCCGGCATTTCGGAAAAGCGCGGTTTTCGCTCGCGCGTTATAGCCGTGCATAAAGACCGCTGGGAACTAACGCCCGCGAAGAACGAACTCCCGCCCCCCTTCGGCGCAGGCATTTTGTCCGTTCAGGCCGTGCTCTCGGGACGGTTCCGAAACGCCGCGACGAGTCCCGCCGATCTGCCGGTCGTCGGGGACTGGGTGGACGCCGAATGGACCCAAGGCGATTCGGTCGCGCTCATCCAAGCCGTCGCGCCCCGGTCCGGCCTCCTGGCAAGAAAACGACCGGGGGATGTCGACGGCGACGCGATTATTGAACAGCCGATAGCCGCGAATATTGACCTCGCGCTTTTAGTCATGGGCGTGGATGAGGATTTCAGCGTACGGCGCATTGAACGCTATCTCACGCTCGCCTGGGACGCGGGCGCCAAGCCCGTCATCGTCCTGACCAAAGCGGACTTGGCGGGGACGGAGTTCGCGCCGGATTTGAGCATTCGCCTGACGGAAACCGAAACGGTCGCCTTCGGCGCGAACATTATCGCCACCAGCGCGAAGACCGGGGAAGGCATTGAAGAGTTGCGGGACATATTGAAACCCGGTCTCTGCGCCATACTCCTGGGTTCTTCAGGCGTGGGCAAATCGAGCCTGTTGAACGCGCTGGCGGGGACTGATCTACAGAAGATAGCTGAGGTCCGCGACTACGACGGCAAAGGACGCCATACGACCACCTCGCGGCGCTTGATCGAACTTAGCTGGGGAGCCTACTTGGTCGATACTCCCGGGGTCCGGGAAATCCAATTGTGGGGGGGCGAGGACTCGCTCGCCGGCAGTTTCCCTGACGTTGAAGCCTATGCCGAGCACTGCCGTTTCGCCGATTGCGCCCACGAAAGCGAACCCGATTGCGCGGTGCGCGAAGCCGTTGAAAACGGAGGCCTCGCCGCGGATCGCCTGGAAAGCTGGCATCGGCTGAGGCGGGAACTCGCCTATCTCGAGCGGAAAACCGACACGAGCGCGGCGCGCGCGGAAAAGGAAAAGTGGAAGCCGATCATGAAGCTGCAGAAAACGATGTATAAAAAACGAGGATACTGAAAAGACAGGGCTGTCCGAAAAGTTTGAAGAACTTGCTCGGCCAGCCCTGCATCCGCGCAGACGGAGACCGGATCGATCTCCTGGATGACGGAGACGCTCGGCCGAGGAGTCTCCCGCACCAGAGCGACCACAAGGAGAAGCAAGCGCGTTACCTTCTCATCGCCAATCCGCTGGACTTCTCGCAAGGCAACCCGCCGACACCAAGACCCATCCGGCTTTTCCTTTCACGCCGAAGAGCTGCCAATGGAATCTGAAGAACTTGTCTACTTGTATATAAACTATCCGAAAGTTTTGATAGTGACCCAACTTGTCAATTCATCAATTGGGCTCATTATGGTAGGTGTAATTATCAGTTTTGCATGGCTCAAGTGGCCGGCTCTACTTATGGAGGCATGATAATGCTTAGCGAAAAAGCCATCGCCTGGCTACTGGATGCGCCCGAAACCTATATCCGTTACCAAGCCTTACTGTTCCTTAAGCCCGAAGAGGCGGACCCCAGACTCCTTGACGGCGATCCATTCATTCGAAGAAACATTCAGGAAGTCGCGCTCTGGCGGGATTCCATTCTGGAACGGCATGATAAACCCGATCTTTTCATCCACAGGCTCGCGATGCTCGCGGATCTTGGAGTCACGCCGGCTACTGAAGGTATGCGTTCAATTATCGATAACCTTCTTGCGAACATCAACCAAGAGGGCGTGTTTCCCATCGCCATTAGCATTCCCACGGCATTCGGAGGGACAGGCCGGCCTTCAAAAGAATGGCTGATCTGCGATTTTCCCGTCGTGGTATACGCGCTTCTGCGAATGGGGATTAAGGATGATCGGCTCGAAAAGGCCGCCGGAAGACTTGTCGAACTCGCGGGAGCAGAATTTTATCCCTGTTGTGGCAGTATCCCCAAATTCAAGGGCCCGGGGCCGAAGGGCGGCATGTGCCCCTATGCCAATCTGCTTGTCGCCCGCGCCCTAGCGCTTCATCCGGAATACCGCAAGTCAGCGGAGGCTAAGCGGGCCGCGGGGGCCGTCCTTGGTCATTGGGCAAAGCGGAAAGAAAAGAAACCCTTTCTGTTCGGCATGGGAACGGATTTCCAGAAACTCAAGTATCCTTTCGTTTGGTACAATCTGCTCCATGTGCTCACGGCCCTTGCGCCGATCGAGGGAGTCAACGCTGATTCCGGTTACCAAGAAATGCTGGAACTACTTGGCGCGAAACAGGATGAGGATGGCCGGGTCAAACCAGAAAGCATCTATATGGTTTACAAGTCAGAGGAATGGAGCAACAAGAAGGCGCCAAGCCGGCTCCTAACCATACGCGCGCATCAAGTGCTGCAAAGGGCTGGAATGCTCATGGTCAATTAAATCTTCGACAATTTTTCAGTTTCTGTTATCCTGGTAGAAAGGAGCTTGTATAAATGCGGTTATCTGCCATCCCCAGTACGTCAACTACGAAAAGCACCATATAGTCGCCTTCATTCTCTCACTTGACACCCATAGTGAACTAAAAGAAGATTCATCCGAACCTGCGGCAGTCGCGGAGTTTTATAAACGACTTCATCTTTTCCCACCAACAGCAATAACGGCATAGCGAGGCGGGAGAATTTTTCTGTCCAGTCGTTTTGCGCCCGGACCTTTTTCTTTCCAAATGCGGTCTTTCGTTGGAAAACGAAGGCGACCGGCGCACCTTCGCGACATATCTTGCTAACTTATTATCTTTTTGCGCGGGTCGAAGAGATCGAGGCTTACCAGCTCGCGCCAAAACCAACTCCCTTCCTGCATGCCGGGGTAAAGTATGGCTCCTTCGTAAATGGATTTTTCCCGATCAAAAAGCATGTCCCTGTATTTGACCTGCTGCGCGTCAAAGCATCCGCGTTGACAGCACCAGACAGGAAGGCCGGGCGGCGTCGGCGAAGACGGTGTTGGCCGCGACGCGGAAACCACGACCGCGGCCTTCGGCTTCAGCGGTGTTGGGATTGACGTCGAAGTGGGGAAAATTCGAACTTGAAATATCCAGCCGCAAGCGGTGGCCGGGGCCAAAGAGGTTGCTCGTGGGGAAGGCTACGACCTTTATCCTGTATACGCGGCCCGCTTGCATGAAGCCCGGATGTTCCCAGGAATCCCGGTACCGGGCGCGCAGGATCCCGTCGCAGAGGTTCATCGCGAAGCCGCGCGGCCAGTCGGGGCTAGGGGGATAGACGTCGATGAGCTTGATCGTGAAGTCGGTGTCGGGGGAGTCCGAGGAGATCCAGAGTTCAGCGCTCACGGGACCCGTCACTTCCAGCGCTTCGGCCAAGGGCTCGGTCTGGAAGACGAGGACGTCGGGCCGCGAAGCGAGGGGAAGGTAAGGCGGAACGCAGCCGAAGAAGCGCTGGTCCTCCACCTGGTCGAAGGCGCCCCCCCGCATCACCGGTTCGCCCGAGGTGAAGCTGCCGCCGATGGAGGGTACGGGTTTTCGGGGATCATAAGCATAGGCGAAGGACTCTCCGTCGGCCGCGGGAGCTTCCTTCTCCAGCCTGCCGTCCCGGGCGAGGTAGAGCCGAAGCTCGCTTCCTTGCGGCGGGGGCCAGTCCGAGGCGGTACGCCAGCAGCCGCCGTGATCCAGCCTCCCCTCAGCGTTCTTCCGGCCCGAACCGCCCCCCATTCGGAAGTAGCGTACCTTCGGGTCTTCTTCCGCTCCGTTTGCCTTTCCCCGCAGCCAACGGTCGAACCAGCGGAGACGGAGCTGGAGGAAGTTTTCAGCGAGATTTCCTTCGAGTGTCGCCGCTTTGCCGAAATCGACGTCGCCCGAAAAGGTCAAGCAACGGTCCCCGTGGGTCCACGGGCCGAGGATGAGCTGAACGGGGGAGCGCAGGCGCGCTGAGAGGCCGAGGTAGTTGTCGGTCGCGGTGCGGGGATAGGGATCGAACCAGCTGGAGAGATGGACCATGGGCACATCGGCGAAGCGGTCGTAGAATTCCCGGGCGCAGATGCCGAGCTTTTTCCAGAAACCGTCGTAGTCGCCGTGGGTCCACTGTTCCAGGAGGTAGTCCTCGTATTCAGGCATCCACTTGCGGGGGGATTGTCCCCGTCTCCAGGGCATCCGGGTGAACCAGGCGCGCAGGTCCTCCGCCTCCAGAGCCGCGCGGACGAGGGGCTCGGTTTGGGCCTGGGGGCTACCGAGAGCCTGCCGGTAGGCCCAGGTTGCCTGTTTGAGTTCGAAGGCTCCGCCTTGGCGGATTCCGCCCTGGTAGGCGTCGGAAAAGCCCCCCGAGTCGACGAACATGGCGGCGAGGGCGGGCGGCGCCAGGCAAGCCGCGGCGACCTGGGTGTGGGCGGCATAGGACAGGCCCATGGTGCCGACCTTCCCGTCGCACCAGGACTGGGAGGCGATCCAGGCTATCGTATCGTAGCCGTCTTCGCCTTCGGAGAGGTATTTCGTAAATTTCCCTTCGGAACGCTTGGTGCCGCGGCAGTCTTGGTAGACGAAGGCGTACCCGCGCGAGACGAAGAAGGCCGCCACTTCGGCTCGGCCGAGGGGCCGGCTTTCGGCCACGCTGCGCTCCGAACGGGACGGGGCAGTCTTGTCGTAGGGAGTCCGCTCCAGGATGACCGGGAAGGGCCCGGTGAG
>Ga0172379_10003362_pt1 | contig 25656 bp, 52 predicted proteins | sample GrowelOW334metaG_FD_119756 | JGI IMG/M metagenome (GOLD analysis project Ga0172379, IMG submission 119756) | Groundwater microbial communities from an aquifer near a municipal landfill in Southern Ontario, Canada - Groundwater well OW334 metaG | ecosystem: Environmental > Aquatic > Deep...
GCCGCCGCCGCGCGCCTGCCCGAGCTAGAAGCGAAGCTCGCCGCACTCGACGCGCCTGAGATCCTCTACACGGACGAGGACTTCAAGGTGCTTCCCATGGGTGTCCTGTACTGCCGCGAGTGCGCGCCGAAGAAGAACTGGATCTGCCAGAAGCACCGCGCGGAGTTCCGCGCTCACGTTCTCATCATGAGGTCCAAATGAGCCTGATCGCCAAGGTCGCCGCGCGCGAGCGCGCGAAGGACGAAACCGAGATGAACTCCCTGGTCGCCCGGATGCCCCAGAGGGTCCGCGACTACGTCGCGAGGCTCAAGGCCCGGATTGCCGACCTGGAGGAGACGCCCACGACGACCACCCGCGTGGAAATCCACCACTACATGAAGCCGCCGCAGTACTTGCCCGACGACTCGCGCATCCGCTTTCACCTGCCCACGAAGAAGGGCGTCGGGGAGGCCTACGTCGAGGTCACCATCGGCACCGACACCGTCGACGTGCGAACGGACGGCTTCGGCGGGCTGGTGGTGATGCCGAACGCGAGCAACGGCTGCAGCCTCAAGGTGGGCCGATGAGCACCCCCAAAGTGCCGGGAGATGTGTCAGACCTGGGCGTCTCTGACGAGAAGCTGCGAGAGCACTGGAACGTGGGCCAGCCGAGCATGCTCGGGGCTGACACGCTGTTGAACGAGGCCATCCGGCGCGGCGCGGTTATCGCTGCGCTCGGGGGACAAACCGTCTGCCCGGCATGCAAGGAAAGCCCGATGGACGTCTCCTGCGCTTGTTGCGGGCACGGGTACCCGGCGAAGGCCGAGCTGGAGGCCCTCCAGGCCAAGGTCAAGGTCTACGAGGACGCTGACGCAGCCGCGTACAAGAGCCTCTGGGAGGCGCTCGGGAAGTCGCCGGGCGAGGACTACCCGACGAAATGGCAGTGGATTCTCGATGCCATCAGCACCCTGCGGTCCGAGAACGCGGCCAAAGACGCGCTCACCAAGGCGCAGCACAAGCACGGCTGGGAAGACGTTGATGGGAGCGCGTTGGAGCACGTTCTCAAGGAGATCGGCATCGTCATCGACAAGACCGGCGCCAATGTTCCGTTCTGGAGCCACGCCTGCCAGAGCATCCTCGGGTACGAGGCGTATCCGAAGGGGACGCTTGCTGCCAAGGACACGGAGATCGCCGAGGCGCGAGCCAACGCTTCTGCGCTCGAAACGCGCGACTGGGCGAAGGTCGAGCAGGACCTGGTCGCCAAGGACACGGCGCTGAAGGCAGCAAGGGACACGTTCCGTGAAATCTACGCGAACTGCTCGTGCGACGATGACTCGCCGGGACAGTGCGCAAACTGTGACCGGTCAGAAGCAGGCGCTGCGGCTGCCCAGGCCGCCCTGAGCGGCGCGCCGACCGGGTGCCGCGTGCTGAGCGCGGAGGACTGGGCGACGGTCAAGAAGGGGATGACCGAGGCCTTGAGCGCGCTCGACCAGCAGGCACTTCGGACCTGCGGGTGGACGCACGACTACGCGAGCATCAACGCGGCTCTTGAGATTCTGGAGCGGAAGCCATGAGGGCAGCCAAGAAGCTCCAGGCGCCGCCCAACTGGCTCCAGGGTGCCGTCGCTGATGCTCTGAACGCGCTCGTGGTGCCGTACCAGTCCCGGGCCGAGTTGCCCAGGCCCACCAGGGACCAGGTGAGGACCGTGTACGAGACCCTCTGCAAGCTGATGCCCGAGCCCTTGAGCTACCTGGTGATTGCGAATGGTTGCGGCATTCGCGACGTCAGAGAAGCCGTGACGCTCGACGACGCCCGACGGATCGCCATCGCTCACAAGCCGGACTTCGAGCATGTCTGCATCCAGGCCGACGTCAAGGGCCTGCGGTGGACCATCGAGGTCTACAAATGATCCCCGCGCCGGCAAGCCTTCTCCGTGCCTGCGTCGCCCTCATCCAGGCCGTCGAGGGCGCGTCCATCGAGGACCTACGCGACGCGCGGGAGCAGCTCGTCGGGCTCCCGGGCCACCACCCGGCCGGGATGATCATCAGGAGCATGTTGGCGGACGCGGCGCAACGGTTGGCCAACGAGGCACGAGGAGAAGGCACATGAAGACGAAGAAGCCGAAGAAGACCGAGTTCACCACCATCCGAGTGCAGTACTACCAAGTCAGTGGCCGTCGCACGGACCCGTACCAAGGGTCCCTGAGCGACTTCACGTACAACTTCCGCGCCGACACTATGGAACAGGCGATCAGTATGACGCACAAGCGGGTCGCCGAATTCTTCAAAGGCGCCGTCAAAGTGGAGTCGATCGACAAGGTCAAACGCCTTTCCGTCGACTGGCTGGAGGCCTCGTGCGCATCCTAGTCGAAGGCCTAGTGGGCGCGCTGCTGCTCGCGATCGTGCTCGCGTCCTTGTGGGCGACCGGTTGGGTGGCGTTGCGCGCCGACCGGCGCTGGGGGCTGAACCTCTTTCACGGGTACGACGAGGTGCCGTTGGTCACTTTCCTGGGCCTTCAGGTCTACTGCGCTGTGTTCGCCGTGTGCATTTCGCTCTACGGTCTCATCGGCGTACTGCTCCCCGCGTTCGGCCGCCTCATTCTGCATGGGACCCTCCGATGAGCTACAACCCGAACGATGAACGCCGGGCCGAGCGCGAGACCGTGCGCGAGCAGCGCATCACGGCCCTGCTCGCGGATGGCTGCGGTCTGCACCACAACGAGCGGATGAAGGTCTGGGACGCCCGCCGAGCCGTTGAAGCCGCTGAGGAGTCGACGAAGTTCGCCCGCGAGCGCCTATTCAAAGCCGAGAACGAACTCCTCCACGTCGCCGAGATCGCTGACCTCCGCGAGGACATCCTCAAGCGCATGGAGAAGGCGAAATCTACTCGCATAGCGATCAGGAGGAAGAGACCATGAACGAGCCACCTGCCGAGAGGAAAGCCGTGAAGCCCCGCACCGAAGAAGAGCGCCTGCAGTCGATGGTCGCCATGACCGAAAATCTCTCGCGCGCCTTCGACCAAGCCATCGGCTCGTGCCTGGGCCCTTCACCCAGAGGCACCGACGGCGCCGCCCTCATCGCCGTGCTCCAATACATGACCCGCAAGGCCAAGGAGCACTTCCCGAATAAGGGGCTGCACGAGACGGCAGATGTCCTAACCGACTCCTTATGGGAGTGCCAGACGATGCCCGGGGCGCCGCCGGGGGTGCGGCAATGAACCGCTCCGAGGTCAAGACCGCGAACCGGCGCCTCCACGCCGAGAACAAGAAGAGCCTGGCCGCGCTGCTGAAGCAGGACCGGAAGCGCGCCGCAGTGGCACGCCGTGAGAAGCACTACCGCGCTGCGCTCAAGGCCATCCAGAAGTTCATGGACGGGTCGGACTTCAGCCTCACCCCAACCAAGGAGTGGGCTTGGTTCCACGCCATCCGGCGCTTCGTGGACGAGGGCCTGAAGGGCAGGCCGTTGACTCCGAGGAAGCCGTGAAAGCCTTCATCGTCCTGGTGTGCGACGGCGACGACCCCTACTCCGAGAGCGACACCAACGGCGTGTTCGCGACCGTGGGCGAAGCCCAGGCTCATATCGACAACGACCTCTTGCACCGCTCCTGGTACAGCATCGAGGAGTGGGACGGCGCCAAGCTCGAACGCGTGCTCAATCACGAGGGGAAACCACTTTTCATTTGACGAACTCTCGTTCGTGTAATACATGGAGGGAACCATGAAGACCGTGTACAAGTACCCCGTCGTCCCCGGCCGCTTCCGCGTGGAGATGCCAAAGGACGCCCAGGTGCTCTCCATCGCCGTGCAAGAGGGGCGCGCGTTCATATGGGCGCTCGTAGAGACTACCAAGGCCATGGAAGCACGGGATTTTCGTGCCGTCGCAACGGGAGAGCAGCTGCCGATGCACGAATGGATGCGCTTCATCGGGACCATCCAGTTCGACCACATGACGCTCGACGGCTCGGGGAAGACCAAGGTCTTGGTCTTCCACGTTTTCGAGGTCACCGAATGAAACGCCCTAGTCCCGAGCCGCCCAAGCCACCCGAACTGCACCGCTGCTCCGTGTGCGGCTACGACACCGCGAACCAGCCGACGCCGATGGGCAAGTACATCTGCTGCTCGTGCCAGATCAATAGCCTGGGCCGCGTGGCCTACGGCCCGCCGGAGGAAACGTGATCTTCACCGAGGACGACATCAAGAAGGCCGTGAGCGCAGCGCACGAGCTTTTCAGAAAAGCCAACGCGGCATCCAACGACAGCAAGGGCAGCCTCTGGCGAATGCAAGAGCTGGCCGAGCTGACGGACGAGCAATTCTACCGCCGCGTGGTCGAGCACGCGCAGAACAAGAGTTCTCCGCTCCCGAGCCCGTTCATTCTCTGCGCAAGCCCGGCCCCGACCCGTGACGCGCTCATCGTGCTCGCAGGAGGCAGCGTGAAGCTCTTCCGAAAAGTCCTCGTCGTGTTCAAGTTCCGGGGCAAGAACCGCTGCCGGCTCACGCTTGAATGCCAGCACCGCGTCGAGCGACCCTGGCGCATGTTCAAGACCGCGCTGCAGCAGACTGCTCGCTGCACGGCGTGCGAAGCCCGGAGGCACCCATGAGCATCGCCGGAGACTGCGTCGAGGAGCACTACGCGGGGATCATGAAGCAGATCAACCGCGAGGCCGGCGTGGTGGCGCTGCAGCTCGTCAAGCTGATGGACATGATGACCCCATCGGACCCCGCACTGGAGTGCATCAAGGTCATCGCCGCGTCAATGACTGAGATCTCCAGGCTGGCCCGAGGCGGCGCATGAGCCTCTTCACCCTCCACCTCGGCCGCGCCACGCCCACGACGCGGGACAACGTCCAGGCCCGGCTCGTAACGTTCGGCCCGGACATGTACGACGCGCCATCCGAGCCGGGGAACTGGAAGAAGCGGTGGGTCGTCGTGGACGTCACACCCGAGGGCTTCGGCGACGACGTGGCCGTCACGGCCAACGACTTGGCGAAGTGGCACATGCATGTGCCGTATTGGAAGGCAATCAGTCCGCTGGTGGCGTGCGACCACCTGCCTCTCCGGCATCCGGTCCACCGAGAAGCCTCTTCGTTCGTGCTCTCGCGCAAGGACCTGGACGACTTCATCGCGGGCACGTACCGGGTGCGCGGATGAACCTCTTCTCGTGCTCAGGCTGCTCCCGCTCCGGGCTTCTGTTCGTCCTCCTGGAACTCGACGGCGAGGACTACAACGTGGTCTCGACCCTCGGCGGCTCGCCGGCCAGCGAGAAGCGGCTCAGCGACGCCGAGTGGGCTCAGGAGCACTTGGATGTGGTCGGCGTCGAAGACGCGCTCCCGCTGCCCAAGATCATCGAAGAGCGCCCGAAGAGCCTCCTCGTGACCGGGCACATGCAGTCCGAGCGCTGCGGCGAGTACGGCTGCGAGACCGACGAGTACTTCGACGTCGTCTCCGTGAAGCGCGTGGTGACGCCCGAGGACATTCGCGAGGTGCTCAACCCGCTCCTTCTCGCGAGCGTGGAGCAGACCAAGAAGCTCGCGCTCAAAAGGCGATGGTTCGTGAGCGCACAGGTCGCTGAATTCGGAAGTGCGCGCGAATCGCGCCTCGCCCTGGCCATGGTCGGAATCCAGCGCCGGGAGTGCAGATGAACTCCCCCGGCGGCCGCTTCACGCGCATGACCTGCACCGCGTGCAATGGCAAGGGGCATTTCACGCGCGACGTCACATTCGAGTCTGACTACTTCGACGAGCCTACGTCGTACTCGTTCACGCGAACCGAAGTCTGCGCGCGCTGCAACGGCCTCGGATTCCGCGTGGTCGAGCACCCGGACCTCATTCGCTGCGTGTGCAAGAAACTGTTCCCCAGCATCGCGGCGCTCGCGGAGCACCGGAAGGACTGCAGATGAGCCAGGCGTTCATCCTCCCCGACGAAGAGTGGACCGAGTGCCCTCGCTGCGGCCAAACCAAGGGCGAGCACGACGCCGGCTGCGACGGGGGCTACCGCGACGAACAGCTCCTGGCCTGGCTCATCCTGGAGTCGGAGACGCGCAACCTCGACGTCATGCTGAAGGAGATGCAGCGGCGCTCGAAGAGCTGCACCTGACCGAAGGGAGCACCATGGGCTACGAAGGAACAGAGCTGGTCATCCACGCGACACTCGACCGCCACGGCGGCGACAAGCAAGAACGGGACAACGACCTCTGGGAGGAACTGAAGCAGGAGATCGAAAAGCTCCTGGAGAAGACGAAGTACAAACCCATTTCCGCGAGGATCGCATGACCCGCCTCAAGGGCTTGAACGAGCCCATGCAGTGCTGCATCTGCGGCCGCTGGTGGAAGCGCGATGCGCCCGGCTGGGCCCACGACCCGAAGCACGGCATTCGCTGCGCGGACGAGAAGGACTGCGCGGTGAATTGCCGAGGACGCTCCTACCAGGGACGCAGGACCCACCTCTAACCCCAAAGGACCCATGAAACTTATTGAGCAGAGCGTGAGGCTGATCGGACTGATGTTCCCCACCGACGACGGAGGCGTGATGCTGCCCGGGTCAAACCCCGAGCAGCTCATCGAGGTCGCCGGCCGGACCTGCTACAAGTCCGAGGACAAGATCACCGCTGACTCGCACAAGGCCTTCATCGCCATGCTGAAGAAGCGCGGGCACGAGGCGATGCTGGAGCACTCCTGCGCGGCGTTCCGCTGCATCACCGACACCGGCATCACTCACGAGATCGTGAGGCACCGGCTCGCGAGCTACGCGCAGGAGAGCACCCGGTACGTGAACTACTCGAAGGAGGCGCACGGTTCCGGGGTGATTCAGTTCCTGCTCCCGCTCGACCTGACCGAGGGACAGTACGGCATCTTCCGCCGTGGGTACGAAGCGGCCGAAGCGTACTACAACGAGGCCATCGCGGCCGGCTGCAAGCCCGAGCAGGCGAGGGACATCCTGCCCAAGGGCGTGAAGACCGAGATCATCTGGACGACGAACTTCCGCGAGTGGCGCCACATCCGGGGCCTGCGAAAGTCCAAGGCCGCGCACCCGAAGATGCGGCAGCTCATGGGCATGATCGACGAGCGGCTGACCAAGGTCGCGCCGGCCACGTTCTTCGATGAGCCGGCGGCGGCCTGACCGTCCCCAGGAGCGTTTCGACCCTCTCCAGGTCCAGGGTCACGCCCGAACGTCGCTCCTGAGCCCGCCTGGGAGGCCGAAAAGGCCAAGTTCTCCCCCTCGCGCTCGGTCACTATGTGATTTTGACGAGGTATACTAGTATACAAGCATTTGACGTGGCCTTCCGACCGAGGTAGAACTGAGCGCATGAGAAGACCACACCGGGACACGCAGGGAACCTCGATCGTTTCGGCCCGAATCGAGCCAGAAGTGAAGGACGCGCTCGTCGATTACACCGCTCAGAACGGTGTCAGTGCGTCGAACGCTATCAACGACCTACTCAAAAACGCGCTGCTGTCGCGCGGAGGGCAGCTTGGAGCCCTTGCAAGTGAGAACCTGCGCGACCGTGGGTACAACGCGGGCCTCCGTCAAGGGCTGCACGACGCGAAGACGGCCATCACCGAGGCGATGTCGGGTCTCTGGCGTCGCGGATGAACATCGACCCGGCCGCAGTCCACTACACCCTCGACGGCGTGCGCGCCGCATCGGAAACATGCCGGAGAATCGCCGAGCATTTGTCGAACGATATGAAGGCGGTGAACTGCAAGCGCTGCAGCACTCTCTTCGGAACCGAAGGTGCGGCTGGTCAGCGCGCCCGTGTCCGCCTCGGGCACCTGACGTTGGAGCAGGTGAAGAAGCTCATCAACAGCTGCTCGTCCGCGAAGGAACGAGCCGAGGTCACCGTGGCCTATTACCTGGGACTACGCGCGTCAGAGGTCGGCGGCATCCCGATGACCCAGGTAGACCTGGAGCGGAATACCATCGACATCGTCCGCGCGAAGGGCAGCCTGTCGGGCGTCTACCCGCTCGCGCCTGTCCGCAAGACCTTGGACATCTGGCTAAAGCAACGCCCGGTCGGTTCACGCTGGTTGTTTCCCGACGACACTCGGCCCGAGCTTCCGCTTGATCGCCGACGCTTCTACGAGGTGATGCTCCGCGCCGGTACACGCGCTGGGTTCGAGCGCCGGCTCTGCCACCCTCACGTTCTCAAGCACAGCATCGCGACTCACATGCTCGCACGCGGTGACGACATCCGGCACGTTCAAGAATGGCTTGGGCACAAGCGAATTGACAGCACAATGGTGTATGCGGAGATGAGCGGGAAAACGCGGCAGCAGGGACAAACGGTGGCCGCTGAGCTAATGGGAGAGCTATGAAGACCCGGGACAAGATCTGGGCCACGTCGGCAACGAAGCTCGGACTCGACGAGCCCACGGTCGAGACTTGTCCCGAGTGCGGCCGCCCGCTCGTGCTCGGGAAGAAGTGCAAGTGCCAAGGAGGACCCTGATGCTCGACCTCCCCGTTGTGGAATGCGAGTCCTGCGCCGGATTCGGTCACAAGGATGCTCATGGGAACGGCGTTGACGACCCTCACGCCGAAAAATGCCGCAGCTGCAACGGCACAGGGCACGCGGCGACGCCTCGCCCCTGGGAACCCGGCGAGAAGGAGAACTTGGTCGAGCACGGGCTCACCGACGTCGAGATCGAGCAGCTCATCCGCGAATGGTGCTGCGGGCTCGACGCGCTCCTGTTCGCCGCCGCGCACTACGCCCAAGGCGGCCCCTACGCAGTACCATCCGCGCTACGGACCGAGGCCGAGCTGAGCATCCAGCAGCTGCACCGCAAGCTGCAAGACCAGATTGCGCCGACGGGCGAGGTCGAGGACCTGTGAATCCGCACGTCGTCTTCCTTCTCGCAGGCCTGGTCGTTCTCGCGGTCGGCTGGGGCGTGCTCCTGTTCACGCGCCTGGGACTGCCCAAGGGCGGGCCCGAGCCCGAGAAGCCGGCGCCGTCTGCGCGCCCGGGGACCTTCTCTGTGCAGAAGTGCCCGTGCGGAAGCGGCTACTGGATCGTGAGAAGCAACGCACCGAATGGGCACCACAACGGCCCCCTGCCCACGGGCGAGAACCTGGCCAGGATTCTCCGGGAGGGCCGATGATCCTCCCCGTCGACAGCGGCCCCTGGGCCACTTTCAGCACCATCACCCTGGGCCTCCCAGGGCTCGGTGCGCTACTGGTCGGGTTCGCGATGCGCCTGTTCGCCGCCAGCAGACTTCGTCGCCGTCGACGCGCTTTCTCGGCCCAGGTACGCGCAAACCTGGGGACGTAAAAAGGCTGTTGACACTAGCCGTATGACGCTGTACAAGCAGTGCCGAGAGGGAGAGCCCATGCAACGAATCGAAACCCGTGGCGCGCCGATCAACCTTTGGGTAGACGGCGTGCCTGTCGAGCCCGCCGCGATGGAGCAGCTCAAGAACACGGCCGCGCTCCCGTTCGTGTGGCCCCACCTGGCCGTCATGCCTGACTGCCAATTCGGCATGGGCGCCACGGTCGGCTCCGTCGTGCCCACGCTCGGGTGCATCATCCCGGCGGCCGTCGGCGTGGACATCGGCTGCGGCATGAGCGCGGTGCTGACCGACCTGAAAGAGGTTGACGCGCAGAAGGCGTTCAAGGCCATCAGCGCAGCCGTCCCCCACGGGCGAAGCCACGACGGCCAGGAGGGCGACAAGGGTGCGTGGCATCCTGCCCCCGAGAACGTGCATTCTGCTTGGGTCCAGCTCCTCGAAGGGTACCACGTAGTGGTCGATAGACATCCGCGCCTGGACCACCCCTTTCACCTCCCGCAGCTCGGCACCCTGGGCACGGGGAATCATTTCATCGAGGTGAGCCTGGACGAGGACCACCGCGTGTGGGTCGTTCTCCACTCGGGCTCGCGCGGGCCTGGAAACCGCATCGGCACGTACTTCATCAAGCTAGCGAAGGAGGCCATGGAGAAGTGGCACATCAAGCTCGTGGACCCGAACCTGGCGTATCTCCCCCAGGGCGAGTCCTTGTTCACCGACTACCTCGCGGCCGTCCACTGGGCGCAGCGGTACGCGAAGACGAACCGTCAGCTGATGATGGACGCGGTCTTGGATGCCCTCGGCGCCCCGACGACCATGGACTCCATCGACTGCCACCACAACTACGTGGCCCAGGAGCGGCACTTCGGCAAGGACCTCTTCGTCACCCGGAAGGGCGCCGTCAGCGCGAAGCTCGGCGAGTGGGGCATCATCCCGGGGTCGATGGGCGCGAAAAGCTTCATCGTCAAGGGCAAGGGCAACCGCGAGTCCCTGACGTCATGCTCGCACGGCGCCGGCCGGGCCATGTCTCGTACCCGGGCCCTGAAGGAGTTCACGGTGGCGGACCACGCCAAGGCCACCGAGGGCGTCGTCTGCCGCAAGGACGCCGAGGTACTTGACGAGACCCCCGGCGCGTACAAGAGCATCGACGCGGTGATGGCTGCGCAGACCGACCTGGTAGAGGTCGTCCACACGCTCAAGCAGGTTGTCTCGGTGAAGGGGTAGGCCATGCCGCTGTCCGAGAAGGCGAAGAAGATTGGCGACCGTGAGGCCTTCCCCACGGTCATCATCGGGGCCCCGCCGGGGATGACGTACAGGCAATGGCTCCTCGGCCAGGCACTGGCGGGGGCCGGCACTGAGAACGCTAACCTGCTGGCGAGCGCCATCCGCGACGCCTTCGCGGTCACCGATGGAGCCCTCGAAAAGCTCGCGGGTGAACTATGAACGACACCATGAAGATGGGCCCGCCCGGGGCCCTGATGGCCGGCATGGACGCGGACGGGGGAGTCCACGTCATTCAGACGGACACCCAAGGCCGAGTGCTGGTCTCGCCCGAGTCCCAGCACGTTCCCCACGGGCTGAACGGCGGCGCGGGCGTGTGCTTGCTCCTCATCCTCTTCATGGTCTCCATCCTGGTCGGGAGAGCGTTCCGATGAACCTCAAGGACTTGGTCGGCCTCAAGGTCAGCTTCTACGGCGTTGATGGGAACTTCTTCAAGTTGGGCCACAAGGTCTTCGAGGCGGTCGAGGACGAAAACGACGGCTACCGCTCCATGCTCTCGACCGTTGACGAGGCCCCCGAAGAGCGAACCAAGAACGCCATCTTCTTCAAGCGGCGTCTCGACGAGGTGCGAGTTGAAGTCCTTGAGTCGATCGAGGGGTTCCGCCTCATGTCCGTGAATGACGGGCACATCTGGCTGGAAATCGGCACGAGCGACGCCGACTGCTACTACCCGTCGTTCGTGTTCAACTACCACCCGAGGGTACCCTGATGAGCGACTCCTGCAAGGCTTGTGGTGCCCGAGTGGACTCAGACGGCCAAGCCACGTCCATGGAGCCGCAGACCTCAGTCGGCGACCTGCCAGCGTTCCCCTGTCACCCCTTCGGGGGCATGCCCGGGTGCCCGGGGATGACGTACCGGCAGTACCTGTTCGCCCTGCTGCTCGCTGAAGCCCCCTGTGCGCGTTCGCCCGATGGGCGTGCCAAGTGGGCCCTTGAACATACCGATGCCGCGCTCGCGGCACTGGACAACGCCCCGGAGGGCAAATGAGCACCCACTCGATCGGTTGCGATTTCTACTCGGGCACGCGAGGAACGTGCAGCTGCCGCTCCCAGCAGGTGGACACGCTCCTGGCTGAGCTTGCCCAAGCCCGGGGCTCGAAAGAGAGCGCCATGGCCATGAGCGAGCAGAACCTCGCCCGCGCGCTCAGGGCCGAGGAGGCCCTGGCCCAGGCTACCCACGGAGTGTTCGAGAGACTGGAATCCATAAACGAGCAACAGCTCAGGGAACGGGCCGAACAGGCCGAGGCAGCCCTGGTCGCTGCCAAGAACGAGACCCTCAAGACGTTGCTCGCGGAGCGCGACAACCACGGCATGCTGCTCACCAATGCCTTCGAGCACGAGAAAAACGCAGAAGTGGGGCGGCAGCTTCTCGAAGTCCTGGGCACCGTCTGCGGCGAGCACGGGACCGAGGGCGCGGTCGAGTGCGCGAAGCGGATCATCAAGGAGCGTGACGACGCCCGCGCGGAGCTGACCTGCGTCTACAGCGCAGTCGGCGTCAAGGGCGACGACCGCTGCCCCGAGGGCGTGTCCGGGGCGATGACCGTGAACCGGAACGCCATCCGGCTGCAGCGCGAGCGCGCGGAGAGGGCCGACCAAAGCTGGGCCGCGACGGAGACCAGGCTCCGCGAGGACCTGCACATGTGGGCTGTGCGCGCTGAAACAGCCTACGACGCGGTCGGCGTCACGGGCAGCAATCGCTGCAACGCGGGCATCATCAGTGCGCTGGAGAGGCTTCGCGCTGAAGCTCGTTCGCACGAGCATCGCGCCGACAAGGCCGAGGCCTCCCTCGCGGACGCCGCCAGAGCCAAGTTGGACGCCACTGGCTTTGTCCTCACGCCGAAGGGAGCCTTGCACCTGGCCGAAGAAAACGTGAAGCTGCTCCAGGACGAACGCCGGGAGCTGGTCGAGAAGCTCAACGAGAGAAACCTTCTGGTGAACGAGTACCTCACCAAGGCCGAGAAGAACTTCATGCGCGCGGAGAAGCTGCAGGCTGCCCTGGACGAGCACCTTTGCGGCGCCACGTTGAACGCGGAGAAGCTCCGCGCGGAGAAGGCCGAGGGCGAGCGCGACGCGGCCAACAGGTTGGTGAGCATCAAGTCCGAGCGCGCCCGACTGGCTGAAGACCGGCTGCAAGCCATCTGCAGCAAGGCGATGGACGCGAGCTTCAACGCCGACCAGAACGAGTACCGCATGCTCGTGACCGACCTGTTCTTGGAGATGGGCTGGGCCGACCCGTGCGAGGTCGCCAAGCTCAAGGCCTCGGCCGCCATGGTCACCGCTTCGCTCGACCAGCTGAAGGCAAACGGCTGGGCGAGCCCGGACGACGTCTCGAAGCTCAAGACCGAGCGCGATGAGCTGCTCCGCACTGGCCAGTCCGCGACCTGGCTGCGCTCCAAGGGCTGGGCAGACCCGGACCAAGTCGCCAAGCTCAAGGCCCAGGCGACGAGCACCCGCGTGGGCGACGCCATCCAGAGCGTCACGGAGCAGTCCCTGCGCGAGCGCATCGCCGAGCTGGAGGCCCTGAACGACATGCACATCAAGGACCGGGACGTCGAGTCCTGCCATGCTCATGAGCTGCGCCAGGACCTGGACGTGTCCAAGGACATCGCGGCACGACTCCGCGAAGAACGCACCGAGGCCCTACGCATCTTGAACTCCGAGTACGACGACATCGGCCACATCCGGGGCGACAAGTCCGCGCTTACGCCCCAGGCCGCCCTGCGCACGCGTGATGAGTTGCGCATCGCGCGCCACAGGCTCGCCAAGGCCGAGGAGACGCGCCGGGACTCGGACGCGGTGGTGCTCTACCGCCAGATCCAGGCCCGGCTCGACGGCATGAAGCACGACATGAAAGAGTTTCGGCCGCCGTCCCTGAGGGCACTGTGAGCACCCGCCGGCTGGTCCTGCACGTAATCCTCGCCGTGCTCGGGTTCGCCCTCGGGTTCGCGGGCAACGAGCTGTGGCACGCTCGGCACCAAGCTGAAGTCACGGTCGACAGAGGCGCCCGATGATCAACCTGGTAGGCACGGACAACGCCAACAAGGCCGTCCGCGAGGAGCTGGCCATCGCCAAGGTGCCCGGGGTCATCGAGCTGCCCTCACCCATGCGCACCGAAGTCGAGACGAACGTCATCGCGGTCTTCGACGCCTTCGGGTGTCGGTACCTGCTTTGGAGAAAGCACACGTACTGGGTAGTCCAAGGTCTCGTGCCGCTGGCGATCGCGCAGAAGCTCCACGCCGACCCAGACTGTCGCAAGACCACCAGAGCAGACGGACTCTGCTACAGCGAAAACCCGGAGTCCGTGGCCCGGTGGTACGTGGGGCAGCAACCCGTGCTGAGCGTGGCGACGGCGAACGAACTCGGCCGACTTGGAGTCCCAACCGACGGGCGCGTCATCAGCGACAACCCCGAAAACCTACCACACGCGCACCAAGCCGTGGATGGGTACAGCATTCACAGCCAGCTCGGGCTCTGTCGGTTCATCGAGATTCTCTTGGGGGCCCAGTGATTGGCCTCCGCGACAGCGATGACCACTTCAAGAAGTGTTTCGCCGAGACCAAGTTCGTGGTCGAGGCCACGGACTTCGAGCAGTACTGCCTCTGGGAGAAGCATCACGAGCAAGTGAAGTGGGAGCAGGTATCCCCCGGCATGTGGGAGACCATCGGTTACTTCGGTAAGATGCCCGTGTGCGTGAGCTGCTCATGGGTGCGGATCAACGGGCACATCGTGCTCTTCTATGAGGCCGTCAGCATGGTGACCCACAGCGAGATGGTCGAGCGCTGGGTCGAGAAGATGACGAAGAGCACCCCGACCTGGGGCGGGGGGCGCCAGGCGCATACGAACGCCATGAACTTCCACCACTGCCTCGACGCACTGAAGGGCCTATGACCACTCTCCTGACCATGCTCCTTCTCGTCTCCCCGCCCCAGAAGGTGGACTGCATCTACGCGGGCGTCTGCTGCCAGATGGACTGGTTCAAGCTCCGGTGTGGGTTCAACCTGCACTGCCGGGGCAAGCAGGACGTCACGGTCGTGGACGGTGGTGTCGTGCTCGGGGAATGCCGATGAGCAGCATCTGCGAGCATGGAAAGTACGTCGGCGACGACGAGGCCTGCGGCTACTGCCAGCGCGAGGAGCAGGAGCGGCACAGGCGCATCAAGCAGTTCGTCGAGCGCCTGGCCGAGCACGGGCTCACCGGTTTCCAGGTGACGTACCGGATCTCCGGCGCGGAAGATCTTCTCATCACCGACATCGGCAACCAGCTGAAGAAGGCCGCGAAGCAGGCCTTGGAGGAAGCGTGACCGGGTACACCGAAATCGTGGAGAAGGGCTGCACCTTCGAGGACTTCGTCTGGCGCTGCGCCAAGGCCATGAGCCCGCTCATGTGCCTGCGCGACGAGCCGCTCAGCACGCCAATCCCGAAGTACATCACACCCCCGTTGTACTACCGGGACGCACTGGACCACGCAGAGCGCGAGCTGGAGCGCGTGCGAAACATGACGGTGGCCCAGGCCGAGAAGGAAGCAGAGAAGGAATACGCGGCGGCACTGGCCATGGTTTCCGAGTGCAACAGCGACCGCGCCAGGCTCGTCGCGACGTACAACCGCATGGTCGACAAGGTGAACGCCTGGAAGCCCCCTGAGCATTGGGCAAAACTCAAGACGTTCATGCTGGAGCAGCTGAGCTACGAGACGCGCCACTCCGGGCCCGTCGAAGCGCCGGTCAAGCAGTCGGGCATCGACTGGCTGTCGTGCGCCGTCGTTCGGCTCAAGCGCAACATCGCCAGCCATGCCGAAGACTGGAAAGCCGAGCAGGACAGGGCCGCGCTCATCAACCTGATGCTGAGTGAGCTGCGCGATTCAGTGCCGCAGCCGAAGGAGACGCGATGACCGCCAGCTTGTCCACCTGGCTCATCCTGTTCGGCACCCTAGGTGCCATGCTGCTGCTCATCGTGGGGAGCTTCTCGGTCGCCTCCTACCTCCAGTTCCGAGAGCAGCACCCAGGACCGCCGGGCAGGCCCTGGAGCAACTCCTGGGCGGGCTACCTGGCCACGGGAGTGTTCCTCATCGCGGTCGTAACCCTGGGCCTGAAGCTTGCCATGACGGACTGGGTCGCGACGGCGCCCATCCCCTCGTCCACGACGCCGGTCACGCGCTCGGCCACCACGATCTGCATCAACGGTGTCCCGCGCGAGGCGACGTTCGCTCGGGCTGCACCATCGCTTGACGTGACCACGGCCGTGCTCTCGGCGGACCAGGCCCCGCGCCTGAAGACTACAGTCGGAACGACCCTAGGCGGGCAACTCACCGCTCATCCGAACGGCATGTCGTACCACGCAGCGACGCTCGACGCCGGAGTCGTTTATGTGGACCTCACAAAGACGAAGTACCTCGTCAACTCCACAGGCTGGTCCTCGCACTGCACTGCTACGGATGACTTCGGCAGAACCCACTCGTTCCCCATCGCGGCCGGGGGCTCTGTGGCTCCCAGCGGGCGCAACTTCCCCACCGGGTACATGAGGAACATCCTCTGCTTGCCGTCAAGCCCTCGTTGACGTACCCTGCGCCCTTCCGGGGCCCATGCCCCTCCAGGAGAACCCATGCCCCGTACGCCCCGTAAGCCCGCCCCCGTCGGACTGCTCGCCACGCCTGAGACACCGGTCGTTGCCGGCAGGCTCCTGGACGCCTCCACGCCCGAGGAGGTGACCAAGATGCTCTCCGAGGCCACTGGCCCGGTCGTCCTGGACTTCGTCGAGGAGGGCTGCGGCTTCTGCGAAGAGGAGAAGCCCGAGGTCGAGGCCCTGGTCAAGGACTGCGCCGGGGTCACCGTCATCCGCGTGGACCCGGTGAAGCATCCGGGGCTCGACGGGCTCACAGACCAGTATCTCACGGGACCCGACGCGGGCTTCCCGACGCTGTTCGTCGCCAACCGGGGCAGCGAGATGAAGCCCGGCACGGCGGCCCAGGTGGACGACGCGGCCGCGCTGCGCAAGCGGCTCAAGTGCCCCCGGACTCCGTCCGGGACCTAGATCTTCACGCAGGGCAAGGGCCTCTGGTCAGGCTCTCGGCGCGGTTCCCTCCCCTCCCACCGCGCTCGCCCTGCACCTTGACACGCAGTATGAACGAGCTATGTTACCTGCTCACAAGGAGCAAAAACATGGGAAGGCTCGTCGTTCCAATCATCCTGATGCACGGAGACGAAACGCACCGCACCGAGGGCAAGATCGACAGCGCTGCCGACCACACGCTGCTCGCATACGCCGACGCCATACGAGCCGGGTTCGAAGACTGCAAAGGTGACATGGTGGCAGTAGGCGGACTTGGTGGTGGAAAAGTCATAGGCCCGGAGTTCGACGTAGAGATCTGGGCCGCCAATCGCAGTGCCCGAGTCCGCGCCGTGGTGCCGCTGTACCAGCAAGTGGCGGGACGGACCAAGAAGAGCGCCCCCAAGTACACCGCGTACCAGCGGGGGCAGACTCTCATCGGGCATGACTTTCTCCAAGCTGCCGAGTCAAAACTCGACTACTCGAAGCCGCACGCCGAGGTGCTGTCTGGCGCTCAGCCGGACGTATTCGAAAGCACGACGCTCACTCGCGCAGAGCGCCAAGCCATCACCAAGCTGATGCGCAAGGACTTCAAATGCCCAAAAAAGAAGCGCTAACCCCCTTCGAGACCAGGCGGGTCCAACACCAGGTTTGCCTGAGCAAAGAAGAGCGCGACCTGATCGACCTCGCGGCCAAGCGCCAGGGCCTCCACCGTGCCAGCTTCATGCGCCAGGCCGCCATGGACGCGGCCCACAAAGTGCTCGGCACAGGGCCAGCCCGTGGATGAGTTCAAGCGCATGACCGCCGTCGTTGAGCGCGCAGGGCACGCCACGCCACCTCACTCGCCGAGCACCAAGCGCAAGCTCACTAGGGTGCAACGCCGCCGGCTGGCCAGGGCGACTGCCGAGGCCGCAAAAGAGGCCGTCACCTATCTGCCCGGCGTCCAGTACCCGGTGAAGCCATGACCCCCTCCCGAGAAGCGGCCGCGATCTGCCTCACCCCCGACGAGCGGCAGCGCCTGGCAGCCCTGTACCCGCCCGACCCCGAGCCGGTGCCCGAGCCCGCGCCGCTCCTGGCGCCCAGGAAGCCGCATAGGACCGCCGCGCAGCTCGCGAACCTTCGCCGCTACTGGGGCAGAGGCTCTCGACCCGGCATCCAGGGCGAAGGGCATCCGCGTGCGGTACTCACGGAGGCCCTGGTTGGAGAGATGCGCCTGGCGGCCGCGAGACGAGTTACCGTGGAGGCACTCTCGGCCAAGTACGGCTTCCCGAAGAACACCATCCTCCACGCCGTGCGCGGCGACACCTGGGAGTGCCTGAAGAACCCACCGCCGGTCTTTGGGCTCGCAGCGCATTTCCAGGAGCGGGTGGTGGCCGCCCTGAAGTCGAACGTGCTCACGGAGTGGAAGGCCCCGCAGCTCGCGAAGCACCTGGGGTCGGACGTCAACCAGACCCGAATGTCTCTGCACCGGCTCATGCTCAGGGGCAAGGTCGAGCGCACGGGCAGGGGCCTGTACCGCTGGGCGCAGACTCCCTCCGAGACGCGGACCTCGGCCCAAGGGTGAACTCCTCCAAGGCCCTGAGAGGGCGTGGACCTCGATGAACTCCTTCGAGAAGAAGGCCCTGCGCCAGGCCTCGGATATTCACCGGGCAGCGCGCGAGTTCAAACGCCTTCGCCTGCTGGAGGCCAAGCGCAAAAACCCGGACATGCCCGCCATCAGGCTCGCGGAGCAGTTCGGCGTATCGCCGAACCAGGTGAAGACCTGGCTCACGGGCAGGTGATGTTCGTGTACCCGGTGTTCGGGCAGTAGGGCCCGGCGGTCATCGGTCGACCTCATGAATGTGCAGCAACCTGAAGTCCTCGATGGACATCGCGTAGTCGAGCCCGGCGTCCGCTGCCCCCGCGTCAGGTACCGGCCCCGCCTCCGGGGTGGTCGCGCACCCTGAGAGCAGCAGCCCGAGACAGACGAAGACGACTCGGGCGACGATCATAAACACCCTGTCGACACAGAGCAGCGTGTACCCGACGAGCTAACATCTGCCCTAGCAGGGGAGACGGCCGTGCGTCCAACCGTGACCGTCGTCTGAGTAGTCCCGGCCTGGTAGTCGGCAAGAATCTGCGCAGCGTTCCGCTCGGACTTCACTACACGCATCTCGTCCAGCTCCGTGCCCGTCAGCAAGTCCAATATGGACTCGTAGTTCCCGTGCTGCCCGATGCCAATGTTGATGTCGTTCCGCACAGGGAACTGATACGCCGTGCAGGGGTCGATGACCGCCGAAGACGTCTCGACATATGCCCCGTTGCGGTAGAATTTCACGGCCGCAGAGCCGGAGGCCCGAGTCACCGCAAGGTGCTCCCACCCGCTCGACGCGATGAACAGCGCCGTCGTCTGGTACGACCCTATTGCCCCGCCGGCTGTGTAACACTGGGCGCTCGTGGGCACGTCTGCTTTACCGTGCGGCCCGCGCACCGTAATGGACCCGGACGAATTCAGGATCAACTCGATCGCCATCATGTCGCCGCCAAATGCGCTGAACAGCGTGCCCGCTGACGAGCCAGTGCGCTTCAGCCACATCTCGATGGTGAGCCCGCCTGCGCCGAGGTCGCCGGTCCAGGTTGGACAGTCATTGTTCCCGTAGTAGCACCCGCGCGAGCCCCAGATTCCACCACGAGCGCCTCCAACGACACCAGAGCTAGGCGCCGCGCCCTCCTGGCGTGTCATGGTGGTGTTGAGCGCCGTCGCGTCCGTCAGATTGTTGCCTGCGGAGGTTTCGTCGAACCGCCACATCGCGAACGCGCCTGAAGCAGATAGCTGACTGGGCGCGGTCTCGATGCTGCTCGCTACGGGCACCGCTTCCCTCGCCCCCGCCGGGGCTCGGGCTTGCTGCGAGAGAACTGCTATGAGGATGAGAGAGACCATCTCGTGTACTCCACTTGGGCAGCGCTCATACCGTCCTCAGCTAGCGCAGCGCGTTCTCGGCAACCTCAGCGTCCGTTAGCGTGTAGTTGGAGAAACGCATCTCGTCGAGCCGGATGGTAGCGTTCGGCTCGGTCGGGTTGCCACTGATGTAGATCAGTAGTGGCGAGATCCCGGTCGAGTAGTCGAACCCGGTGTCATTGCACGTCGTGGCCGCGCCCGTGCCAATGTTAATTTCCTCGGTGATGTTCACCCCCACCCGCGAATGCCTGACAGCCACGTACGTCCACTGGCCGCTGGTGAGTGTCGTCGCGCTCGTGCAGACATGGTACGCGAGCGGGTACGACACGTCATACGTGACTATCGTGCCGTTGGCGTACACGTACACGACGATGCCGTAGCCCGCGAGCGCGCCGCTCTTGTTCCTGATGTCGAACGCGATGCCAGCCTCGCTCCCGCTACGCTTGGTCCAGAACTCCAACGTCCAGTTGCCAGCGAGGATGGAGACGTCGTCCTGTAGCGAGAGCGTGCCGTAAGTGCCTGGTTCCCACACCGATGCGGTACCGAACTTCCCCGCCGTGGCCGTGGTAGTGGTGGGGTTGCCGGCGATACCGATCTGCCCGTCGGTAGCTAGTCCGATGCCTCCGTTATAGACGAGCGCAGCCGCATTGACGTAGAAGCTCGGGTAGTCCACCGGGGCTTCGCCAAAGTGGTACAGCAGCATGGTATTGGTCGTGGCGGTGAACGGACCGCTCGGGCCGCTACTCGGGCATGTGCTGGCTGGGCACGCGCCCACGACGGGGCAGCGAGCATCGCAGGAGATGGGGTCACGGGCTTGCGGCAGCGTGCTCCGAGCGCCGGCCGCTGGCCCCGCGTCGGGTACCGGCCCCGCCTCCGGGGTGGTCGCGCACCCTGAGAGCAGCGCTGCGAGAACGATGCAGGCGCGAAGGGTCACCGGCACGCCTCCGGGATGGGGTCGAAACCAGCCGCCCCGCCACACGGGCGAGGGACACATCCGGCCCCGCCCTGCGTCTCACTGGCGAGCGCGGTGCGGTCGATGGGCTTGCCGGCCAGGTCGAGGCACGGCGGGCCCTTCGTCGCAGGGCACACGCACGAGTACGGCTGCTCGACGGGCGCCGCTTCCAGGCCCGTCAACTTGTCCCACGTCGTCGGCGGGGCAACCTCGATGCAGCCGCCGATGCGCGCCACGTCGGCCTTAAGGGACGCGGCGTCCTTCGTCCACTCGTCGCCCGTGGCCGTGCGCGCGATGATGGTGCGGCGCTCGGTGTAGGCGCCTTGCGCGTCACGGGTCCAGCAAGCGAGGGTGCGCGCGTCGTCGCTGAGAGCGACCTTGCCGACGAACAGCGCCGAGACGGCGGCGAGGGTGACGGTGGTTGCGGTGGCGCCTTCTTTGAGGGTCATGGCGCGCTCCTGTAGCCGCCGGTCCAGGATCGCCAGGCGGAGCCGTAGCCGTTTGGCTGGAGAATCGACCCGCTGTTTGTCCCGAGGTAGACGGTGCTGGGCTGCGTGGCGATTCCGTTCGTGGCCACGTCGGCGGAGGCCTTCACGCCGCCCACGTAGAGGGCCGCATTCGTTGGCGTGAAGCAGGCCGCGAGCAAGACGGGGAACGTAATGACGCTCGTGGTCGCCACGGCTGCATTGGTGGCGGCCGAGTCGTAGACATCGAGTCGCCCCTTCCCAGTGGTGCCGTTCATGGAAAGACGCGCCGAGTTGGCGGAATTGTACGCGCCGAGATCGAGGAAGTTGCCGTTGCTGATCGCCGCCGGGTCGTTCGGTGACGTGAACCTCGACTCAAAGCACCAATCCGTCGGCCCAGTCCCACTCAGCGGATTCGGCACCGTCGCCACCGTCGCGGCGCGGGTGAGGGCGGTGCCGGCGTTGACGATGGGGGAGGTCGCCACGCTGCCGAGTTCGGCCTGCGGAATCCACAAGCACGCGCAGAGCGAGGGCTGGGAAGCCGGCTGTGTTCCCGGCAGGTAGGGACCAAAGACCAAGTTGTGCGCAGCCGCAGAGAGAGTCCATGTCTGCTTTTCTCGTGTCCACGTTGCTCCCGCGTCCCATCCCACGCTGACCGGGGTGCCGTGCGCTGCGGCGGTATCCGTAACCCACACCGTTCCGCCATCGGAAGCGTCGGCGGCATGGATGTAAACTGAGTCCGTCCAGGGCACAGCCGTCCCCGTGAAGGTCGTGGACGAAAGTCGCGAGCTTCCAGACGGGGAAGCGGCGAGGTCCTCGATGGCGGGCCAGCACACGAGCGCCGCCGTCATTGTCCCGTCCGGCGCCGCGTAAGGGCAGCCGTTCGCCGTCACTGTCGGCTTATCGTTGTGCCCGCCGTCTGCGTTCGGCGGCCCGCCGTCCTTGTTCGCGTCGCTCGCCAGCGTCCACCCGCTGAATGTCGCATTGTTGAGGATTTCGTTCTTCGCGCTCGGCTCGCTCAGGTACGTCCCGCCGACCAGGCACGGCTCCCCGCTCCGCAGCCAGGTCCCGTAGCCTCCATCGCCGGGCGGGCAGTATGCGGTGCTCGCACGGCTGAAGGAGATGGGCTCGCCGTACATGCCGGACCAGTTCGTGCGGAAGGAACGGGCGATGGCCGCAACCTGCGCAGAAGTCCACGCCGCTTCACTGCACGCGAGGAACAGCATGTCCACGGTCAGGTTCGAATCCGTGCCCGAGATTCGGCTGCCAACCTCAAACGGGAGGTTCGCTTGCTGGTTGATTTGGCTGGGCGCAGTCGTGACCGGCGTACCAACAACAACCCCGTCGCTGTAGAGATTGAGCGTCGAAGTGTCATCGGCCACGGAGTCGAAGACGAATGCGTACGAGAGCCACCCCCCCGCAACGACGGAGCCAGCAACCGCCGCTATCGTGTTCTGCCCTGCATCTGGATAGCTCACATTGATGGCTACCTGATTCGCGGCGCCGTAGAGCCAGATGCGGCCTAGGTTGATACGTGACAGCCAAGTCTGGTTGCCGGCGATGTGCGTCTGACGGCCAACCGTGTAGCAGGAGAAGTCGCCAACCGGCGCCGCAACGTTGGCCGATCTGTACTCGTGTACTCCCGTCGTCGAGCCACCGCCATCGTACGACTGGAACACAACCGGGTCGCACTCCGGCCCGTTCGGACATCTCCCGTACGCCCCCGTCACCGGCCCGCCGCCGTCGAGCGGGTACGCGGTGAACGTCAGCAGCGGCCCGCCATCGGCCTGCGTCCCTATCGACCCGCCATCCGGCCCGAGGCAGAACGCGGCGGGGCCGTGCAGCCCCCCGACGATACTGGCCACCTGCGCGCACGGGTCGGTGGCCATGTACGTCATGCCGACCTTGTTCACCATCACCTGCAGCCCCATGCCCGGGTCGCGCGAGTCGTACGTGCCGAAGCCGCCGTTCGGGCCGGCAGTGGGCACGGACGCATTTGAGCCCTGGACGACCTGGGCCACGGCGAACCCGGCGAAAAGCACCGCCACTGCGACGAGCCACCTTCTCATTGCCGCTCCTGTGCGCTATCATTGCCTCGCGCGTGGCTAGGGCCTCGAACCCGAAAGCGTCTTACCCGAGACGTCGCCCGCGCAGTTCCACCCTCGGGCGTGTGACGGGTGACACCATGCGGGGGAACACCGTTGCGGATTTCTGGGCTCACGTAAACAAGAACGGGCCGGTACATCCCGTACTCGGAACACCTTGCTGGCTGTGGACAGGGGCGCTCTACAAGACCGGCTACGGTCAAATCAGAATGGGCGGTAAGACAGTTCGCATTCACCGCTACGCTTGGAAAGTAGTCGCCGGCCGAGCCATTCCAGATGGACATGGAGTGCTTCACCACTGCGACATCCGGCATTGCGTCAACTACGAACAGCATCTTTTCACGGGCACGAATACGGTCAACACCGCCGACCGAGTTGCTAAGGGCCGAAGCGCTAACGGTCCGAGCCATTGCTCCCGCACTCGCCCGGACCGGGTGCCCCGTGGTGACCGAAGTGGCCCCCACATACACCCCGAACGAATGGCTCGCGGAGAACTTGATGGGAACGCTAAGCTCAGCGACGACCGCGTTCGGGCGATCCGTTACGCACACGCGATGGGGGCCTCGTGCCGCTCTATTGCCGCGAAGGAACACGTTCACCCCACAACAATCGAGAGCGTTGTTCGTAGGAAAACGTGGAGGCATGTTTCCTAGCCCTATTGCCATTCGGTTACCACACTCGCGTTTCCCGTGGCCTGGTCGGCCGTAGCCGCACGGCACTCGACGACGATGTTCGGGCCGAACGGCGCCGACCAGGAGCCTGAGACCGCTGGGATCATCCTGCTCTTGGTCAGCACGGGCGAGCCGGCGGCCGTGAGCGAGCAGTAGATGGCATTCGGCCCGAGGTTCTGGATCTCCAGCCCTCGGCGACCCGCCAGCGGCGTGGTCGGCATCGCCGTGTCGGTCGCGTTCAGCACCAAGACCTCGGTCGTGGCCCCGGTGGTGTCGCTCGCCGTGGACACCCGGAGCCCGCCCTTCAGGTCGATGCTCGCCGCCGTCAAGTACGTCTCCGTCAGCGTCGGCGGGGCCACGTTCGCGACCGCGACCAGGGCGCCCACGTTCGTTGCCCCAGGCACCGCTGCGTTCGTCGTCTTCGTTCCGACCGAGAACGAAGTGTTGTCGCTCGCAATGGCCACGCGCTGCACGCCCGCGCTGACGGCACCATTCCCGCTCGCGACTGCCGTGCCGGCAATGTGGCTGATGCTGCATCCGTTCGTCGTGCCGGGAGTGGTTTGGTCGAGCTTCACCGGGAACGGCGTGTTGTCACTCGCGACGGTCACCCGCTGGCTCCCGGTGCCGGTCACCCCATTGCCCATCAGCGTCGTCACGCCGTTCACCTGGGCGACGTTCACGCTCTGGTTCGCGGCCATCGCGCTGGTCGAATCGAGGTGAACCACGGTGTAGCCGGCGTCGAGGTTCTCGCCGGCAATCAGCGTGTTCTGGGAGACGAGAAGGTTGCCGGCCGAGTCCACCTTCAGCGCATTCGCGGCCGTGCCGGACCAGCCCATGCACATGGGCCCGACAGGGGTGGTCACCGCGTCCCCGTTGGAGTACTGCTGCCCGCCGCCGGACGAGGACGAGGTGATGAGACGGCCCGAGGAGTCCGTAGCCATGATACGCGTGGCGCCGGTCGAGTCCTGGCCCGTACACATCATCTCGGGCTGGGCAAGCGCGCCCATAGGAGCGAGGAGTGCGACGAGGATCAAGAGCTTCTTCATGTTCATCTCCGTGAAGGGCTACTTGAGCCCGCCAAAGTACACGCCGAGGTTTTGCAACAAGTGGGTGCCGACCGAGAGCGGGAGCCCGCCCTCGTCGTACGCGTACGAGTAGCCGACCGCACCAAGCGCGCTCTCGAACGGGTTCCAGGGGTGGTCGACGAGGCCAAAGGCCGCAGCCTGGCCGAGTCGGGCCACGGTCGGCGAGAGCCCGAGGAGGTCCCTGCCCACCCAGCGCTCCAGCGCCGTGCGGTAGATCAGCTCCTCCTCCAGCACACCGGCCGTGTTCTCGTACGCCGGGAACGAGCCCGGGGACTTCGCCCCAAGCAGGGCGGACTTGGCGTAGCCGTAGGCGAAGGCGCCGGCTAAGAAAGCGGCCGCCCGGAGGGGAGCATTCACGCCCCAAGGGTACACTACCTTACGTGCATGGTCACGCTAAACGGCAGGGATCAGGGGCCCGGGGGCACCAAGGACGAGCCCTTCAGCCACCCGTGCAGGGCCAGGAGCAGGAGCGCGAGCCCGCCGGCCGCGAGCACCGTCTCGTAGCTCGCTGCCCACCAGGGGGAAGACCCCATGAGGGACCAGCCGACGCAGCACGCGTCGCAAGACAAGGGCTTGTGGTGCTTCCACGCCTCGGGCCAGGGCAAGGCCCGGATGAAGAGAACTCCAAAGACGAGGGCGAGGGCCAGGGGAATCATGCCTGCACCGCCGGCACCGTGACCCCACCCTGGGCTAGCACAGCTCTCCAGTTGCACACCACGAGACCCTCCCGCTCGGGCGCAGGCCCCCGCCACCGGCCCAGCTCCTCGTCCACCCAGACCACCTTGCCCTCGTACGCCTTGGCCAGCGCCGCCTTCCAGGTCTGGACGTCACCGACGCCCGACCAGTGATGGAACTCCTGGAGCGGCACGCC
>Ga0172379_10003363_pt1 | contig 25646 bp, 17 predicted proteins | sample GrowelOW334metaG_FD_119756 | JGI IMG/M metagenome (GOLD analysis project Ga0172379, IMG submission 119756) | Groundwater microbial communities from an aquifer near a municipal landfill in Southern Ontario, Canada - Groundwater well OW334 metaG | ecosystem: Environmental > Aquatic > Deep...
CACCGGCTGGCCGGGACGCCGGTCGGCCTGCCAGGTGCGCCGGCCGTCCGTCGAGGAGTAGCCCGCGTTGCCGTGGTGCATGAGGAACGACGTGCGGCACGCCGGCGGGTCGTCATTGTCGTTTTGAAACACGTCGCCGAAGGAGGTGACGGTCTGCTCATAGCTGTTCCGGAAATTGTGGCCGATGATCTCCACATGCGAGCCGTCCGGCCTCATGCGCGCCGCGAATCCGCCCAGATACACATGCCCGTCATCGCTGCGCTGGCCGGCGAAGTCGCGCGGGTCCAGGTCGAGCTTCATGCCGTAGCGGATGTCGTAGGGGCTGCCGATGCGGAAGGTGCGTCCTGATTTGTCGGTGAAGATCGCGCCGCTGTTGCCCATGTTCCAATACCACAGACCATCCGGCCCGACCGACACCGAGTGCAGGCCGTGGTCGTGGTTGTGGCCGTTGAATCCGGTGAGCAGCACCTCGCGCCTGTCCACGGCGGGATCGAACTTCATGTCGCGGTTCACGTCCGTGTAAACGATGAGGTTCGGGGCCATCGAGACGATGACCTGGTTGTCGATCACCGCGATCCCCAGCGGCGCGCGCAACGCCGGGTCCTGCACGAACGTCCAGCTCTTGTCCGCCACGCCGTCACCACCCGTGTCCTCCATCACCACGATCCGGTCGCCTCCCGGCCGGGTCTGATAATGCTTCGCGCCGTAGTCCACGCCCTCGGCGACCCAGAGCCGTCCGTCCTTGTCGGTGTCGATGCTGGTGGGATTGTGCAGCAGCGGCGAGGCGGCCCAGAGCTTCACTTCCAGCCCCTGCGGCACCGTGAAAAGTTTCGATGGCAGGGGCGCGGGATCGGCGGCGGACGCACAGGCGACGAGTAGCGTGAGAGCGGAGGTGAGCGTGGTCTTCATGTCATGAGGAGCATGGCTTCATCAGACGCCTCCCAGGCTGCCCGGCCTTCATCGGAAAGCGTCGGCAACTCCGCCGAATGCATCGTCGAGGCGATGCCCACGGCCGCCAGCGTGTAGAGGTCAGCCAGCGCGAGGAGGGCGACGGGCTTGCATTTCATGCGTTCAATCGTGCCGGAGACGCTTCGGGTTGTCTTGGTTTTATCAGACAATACTTGGTAACATTCAGACATGTCAGCGCCGCCTGCTCCATCCGACAAAAAGGCATCCTCTGTCACGGCCCCGTCCGGACAGCGCCACGCCCTGCAGCAGGAGTTCTTCAACAGGATGGGCTTGGAACAGCAGTTCCAGCGGCTTTTCGATGCGCTCCCGGGACTGTTCTTTTTCGTGAAAGATGAGCAGGGCCGGCTGATCTGCGCCAGCCAGTCAATGGTGGAGAGATTCGGACTTCGCCGTGAGGCCGATCTGGTCGGAAGCACGGATGACGAATTCTTCCCGCCGCAGATCGTTGACAGCTTCCTGCGCGATGACCAGCAGGTGATCCGCACCGGCCGGCCGCTGCTCAACCGCGTGGAAATCTGGTATAACGAACAGCGGCTGCTCGACTGGTTTGTGACCACAAAGCTGCCCGTCTTTGACCGCGCGGGCCACGTCATCGGCATCATGGGCGTCGTGCGCAGCTACACGGACAAGCGGAAAGCCCACCTCCCCCACTCGCAAATCAGCCGCGCCGTGGAACACATCCGCACCCACCACTCCGCCCGCGTGCGAATCACCGAACTGGCAAAACTCACGGGGATCTCCGAGCGCCAGCTCCACCGGAAATTCCATGAGGAGTTCGGAATGAATGCCTCCAGTTTCCTGATCAAAACCCGCATCCAGGCCGCCGCCGATGCGTTGTTGCGCAGCGACGCCCCGATCTCGCAGATCGCGGCCAATTACAGCTTCTGCGATCAAAGTTCCTTCACCCGTCAATTCCGGCAGCACACCGGACTCACCCCGCTCCGCTTCCGGCGGAAATACCACCGGGACAAGTAAAGTTCCGGTTCAGGAGCAGAAAAGCCGGGAGCGATGTCCAGGAATCCCCTCCGCTTCGGTCTCGATGGCATACACGCCGCCAGCCCCGCTCTCATCGGGCTTGTCCGCCTGTCGCGCCGTCGTGATGAACAGCGTGGACCGGGCCTCTCCTCCGAAGCAGCACGAGGTGACAAGCTCCGCCGGCACGGGGATGGTCTGCACGATCGCTCCGTCAGCCGGGGACTGGCGCACGATGCATGAACCGGTCCAGCGGGCCGACCAGACGAACCCTTCGCGATCCACGCAAAGGCCGTCGGGAATTCCTTCGTCCGGATGGCAGGCATGAAAGACGCGGCGATGCGTCAGCTCCCCGGTGTCGGCGGCGTAATCGAAGTGGAAAATCTTCCGCGTGGTGGAACACGTCCAATACATCCGCCGGCCATCGGGCGAAAAACCCATGCCGTTGGAGCAGCCTGTGCCGCGAAACAGCAGGCGATCCGACCCATCCGGGTCAAACCGGAACAGCCCGCCGCTCTGATCATCGCGCCCGATGGTGCCGGCGAACACCCGGCCTCGAACATCCGCAGTCACATCGTTGAAGCGCGCCATGCCGGAATCGCTGAACGGCCTTGTTTGCAAACGCCCGTCCTCGGGATCCAGACGGGCGATGTCGCTGACACGAAAGAGCGCAAGGGCTCCATCCGCCTCGAGCGTAAAGCCGCCCACCGGCTCACCCCGATAGACACGACGGATTTCACCCGTGGCCTGGTGCCACGCATGCAACTCGCCGCCGGGGATGTCCGTCCAAAACAGCGTGCGGCGGTCCGCATCCCAGAGCGGACCCTCGCCGAGCTGACAACGCATGGGTGAAAGCGATTTCATATACGTAAGGAACGGGTCAATACGCAGCCTGCCGGAGGCGCCGCCCGGCATCACTCAACAGCGGTGCGATCTTGCTCATGTTGCGAAGCCTAACTCCCGGGACTGGCCGGTTGGCAATCGCAAACGCCGTCCATGATTACGCTTTCGATCCATCCCCAACTGCATCGTCCTGCTTCAAAGCTGCGTCTTGCGGTAGGTCAGCGGAGACTGGCCGAAGTGGCGGCGGAAAACGCGGGAGAAGTAGAAGGGGCTGGCAAAGCCGCAGTTTTCAGCAATCTCGGACACGGTCTTGGAGGTGCTGGCGAGGTGCTGGCAGGCCATTTGCAGACGGCGCTGGTTGAGCCATTCCATCGGCCTCAAACCGGTTTCCCGTTTGAAGACGCGTCCGAAATACACGGCGTTGAGGCCGACGGCACGCGCCCATTCGGCAAGGGTGATCACGCCGCCCAAGCGCGCGTTGGCCCAGGTTTCGGCAAGCAGCACCTTGTCCACGACGCTGCGCTCCTCGATGAACGCCCGGTCCATCACCGGACGGAGGTGGTTCATCATGTAGGCAAGCCACTGGAGCAGCGCGCCGGCAATTTCCAGGTCACGACCGGGAGCCGTGCCCGCCATGGCCGCCATCACTTTTTCAAACTCGGCGACGTATTCGTCCGGATTGCTCCAGCTGTAACGGCGTGAAAATTTCCGGCAAAGAAGCGCGTTCGCCATGCCGCCCTGTTCTAGCGCGAGCGATGCGCTCAAGCTCACGTGCGGCCGGGCGGGATCGTGGCCGTAGGAAAACTCGTCGCCACCCCGGACCACGAGGAAGTCGCCGCGCTTTAACGTCTGACGATGGCCGTTGACGATGACCCAGCATTGATTTCGTTCGACGAAGAAGAAGGAAATCATGTCGGCGGCGAGGCGGGATGGCTCGACCTTCCAATCGGGCGTGCCGGCGTAGCGGCCAAACCAATGCACGCGGAGTCCGAGCGCGGTCTGGTAGGCGAGCCGCCAGTCGTGATGGTATGGGAGCCAGGGCATGGTTGAGAAAGTGCAAAATTCCACCCCATCCCGTCCATGTCATAATTCACCCCGACGGCTCAGGGTCACCGGCGTGAATTCCGCCAGCACGAAGTCTGTTCTTGAACAAAGCTCGCGCCGCATCGCGGGCGGGGTCGTGTCTCTCAATCGCAAGGCCGAGCCGCACATCGTTTTCGCAAAGGCGCTGGGGTGCCACCTCTGGGATGCGGAGGGTCGCGAGTTCATCGATTACCACGCGGCATTCGCCCCGCACCTGCTGGGCCACAATCATCCCGAGATCAACGCGGCGGTGCGCGGGGCGATGGACGCGGGCTGGTCGCTGATGGGCAGCGGCTCGACGCCGTGGGAGGCCGAACTCGCGGAACTGCTCTGTCAGAGCGTGCCCACGCTGGAGCTGGTGCAGATTCTCAACACCGGGAGCGAGGCGACGGCGAATGCGATCCGCCTGGCCCGGGCCTTCACGGGACGCGACGACGTGCTGGTGACGCTGGGCGGCTACAACGGCTGGCACGATGAGGTGGGCCGGGCCGTGATGCCGCCGCTGGCGGACCTGGGGCCGCGCGTCTCGCCGGGCGAATATCCCTTCGTGCCGATTTCGGCAGGCATTCCGATCAGCACGCAGCGGCGCATCCATGTGGTGAACTTCAACGACCTCGACTCGGTGGAATATGTCTTCCGCCGTCACGCGGTGGCCTGCCTGATCACCGAGCCGGTGCTGCAAAACATCGGCGTGGTGCTGCCGCGGCCCGGATATCTCCAGGGCCTGCGTGAGCTTTGTGATCGTTACGGCGTGGTGCTGATCTTTGACGAGGTGAAGACGGGCTTCCGCTCGGCACTGGCGGGCTACCAGTCCATCGCAAAGGTGACGCCCGACGTCACGGTGTTCGGCAAGGCCGTCGCAAACGGCTGGCCGCTGGCGGTGCTCGGCGGAAAGGCGGAGATCATGCGGCTCTTCGACGCTTCCGAGCCGCGCAAGCGCGTGCTCATCGCGGGCACTTACAACGGACATCCGGCGAACACGGCGGCGGCAATCGCCACGCTGCAGATCCTGCGCCGGGACGATGGCGCGGTTTACCGCCAGATCGAGGGCCGGGCGGCGCGATTGCAGCGGGGTTTGGAGGAAATCTTCGCTGCCAAGGGCATCACGGCCGTCATCGTGCGCAACGCCTCGGCCTCGTGCGCCTACTTCATGGATCACGCCCCGCGCGACTGGCACGACGCGGCGGCCCACCACAACTTCGACCTCGACCGCCGTTATCGCGCGGCATTGATCGCGCGCGGCATCTACCATTTCCCGCTGCCGTGCAAACAGGGCTCCGTGAGCGCCGCGCACACGGAACAGGACATTGACCGCACGCTGGAAGCCACGCAGGCCGCGGTGAACAGCCTGTGACCCGCAAGTTTCCCATCCCCAACGAACACACCCATCACATCGCCCATGAACACCACTGACATCTCAACTCCAAAAGGCTCCACGAAATTTTCCGATCAACAAAACGCCCTTTCCAGACGCGGCTTTCTCGCCCGAAGCGGCACCATGGCCGGTGTCACGGCCATCGGACTGCAACAAGCCGCGCACGCTGCCGAAAAGGTCATCCCAGGATTTGAAAAAACGGCTGAGGATCCAAACCTGTCCAGGGGATGGCAGCCGATTTCCGACCGGAAGATCCGCGTGGGCCTCGTCGGCTACGGCGTGTGCAAGTTCGCGGCGAAGTTCTTCTTTCAAAACCACCCTAACGTCGAGGTCGTCGCCGTCAGCGATCTGATTCCTGAACGCTGCGCCGAACTCGCGAAGGTGACAGGTTGCGCCAAAACGTATCCATCCCTCGAAGAACTGGTCAAAGACGACAGGATCGAGGCGGTGTTTGTCGCCACGGATGCGCCGCATCACGCCGAGCATTGCATCGAAGTATTGAAGCACGGCAAGCACGTCGCCACCGCCGTCCCTGCGGTTTTCGCTTCACTTGAGGATGCCGAACGGGTTTTTGAAGCGGTCAAGAAGAGCGGCCTCAAATACATGATGTATGAGACATCCGCCTTTCATGAGGACCTGTTCGCCATGCGGCAGATTTACAACGCGGGCGGACTGGGCAAACTCGTCTATGCCGAAGGCGAATACTATCACTACATGGACCAGCCGATTGACTCCTACAAAGGCTGGCGCGTCGGCCTGCCGCCGCAGTTTTATCCCACGCACTCGAACGCCTATTACAATTGCGTAACCGGCGGAAGCTTCACGGAGGTTTCCTGTCTCGGGATGCCCAGCCTGGTCGAGCATTTGAAACCGGCCAACAACAGCTACAAAAACCCGTTCGGCACGGAGATCGCGTTGTTCCGCACGAGCGAAGGCGGCACGGCGCGCATGGCGGTGAGCTGGGACACGCCCGGTTCCGGCGGCGAGATGGGGCGCGTTCGCGGACAGAAGGGATCTTTCTACGGAAAATACGAAGGCCTGGAAAAAAAACTGCCGAACACAAAACGTCCGCCCCTGCCTCCCGGCGTCCTGGGCGGCGGCCACGGCGGATCGCACGGCCACCTGACCAACGAATTCATCTCGGCAATTCTGCAGAACCGCAAACCGCTCGTGGATGTTGCGATGGCCCTCAATCTGACGGTCGCCGGAATTGTCGCGCACCACTCGGCCCTGAAGGGCGGCGAGCTGATGAAAATCCCGCAGTTCAAACTCTAAAACCGTTTGCCAGGAATGACATGGACATGAGAATGAGCATCTCAAGCATTCCCTCCAAATGGATGATCCATGCGGTCGTCGCTGTCTTTCTCGCAGGCATGGCGTCGCTGCCGGTTTCAGCAGCGGAGGTTCAAAACCGCTACTATGGCCACGAGGCCGTCCATGATGAGCTCGGAGTCATCGCGCCGTGGTATCGCGGACTGAACGGCCAGTGCGACCTGCGCGTGCGCATCGCGGCGGAGACGATGAAGCGTTATCCGTGGACCACGGCGGCGAACGCCATTGCTGTCTATCCGCATTACGTTTTCACCGGCCACTGGAAGATCGCGACCAACGGCACGATCACACCGCTTGACGTGGGCGACTGGGGTAACGGCGACCTTGGTCAGCGCGCGACCAGCGTGCTCAATGGCTTTGTGGACTACTATCGCTATGCCAGCGATCCCGCAGCCATCGCCCACATCACTTACATGGCGGATTTCGTATTGGATCATTGCGTGACGGCGGACGATCATCCGTGGCCTGGCGTGTTCATCAGCGTGCCGACCAAGGGCAAGACCTACCGCAAAGCCGACCCGACGGGGATGATCCAACTCGACATCATTGGCTCGACCGGCGAGGGCCTGCTGCGCGCGTATCAGCTTGCCGGCAACACGCGCTGGCTGGAGGCGGCGAAACATTGGGCTGATGTGCTGGCAGCAAAATGCAATCTCGACCCTGGCGCCGACCCGTGGCCGCGTTACGCCAATCCCGACGAGGCCGCGCGGGTGTTCGCCGGGCTTCATAAGAACGATTGGCGAAAGAACCACCCCCTCTTCAACAAGCAAACCGCCGGCGTGGTGATGATCGTGCGCTTTCTCGATGAGGTCATCAGGCTCGGCCACACGGGCAAAGGCAGCGCCCTCGTGGCCGCGCGCGACGCGGGCAGGCGTTACCTGCGCGACAAGCTGCTCCCGGCGTGGTGGGTGGACGACACGTGGGGCCGCTACTTCTGGGACTGGGACGATCCGGTGCAGTCGTGCTACATCACCTCCGAGGTGGCGCGCTACATCATGGACAGGAAGGCCGAGTTTCCAAACTGGGGCTACGACGCGCGGAACATCCTCACGCTGTATTTCAACCGCACCAGCGTCAGCCGCAACTCCAACGGCGACGTCTACGGCGGCGCGTGGGCGTATCCGGAATCGTCGGGTTGCTGCGAGCGCTCGCTCTGGTATAGCCCGATGATCCACGCACCCGCGTTCGCGCAATACGCCGTGGAGGCGGGCGACGCCTGGATGCGCGAACTGGCCTACCGCCAGATGGTGCTTCAAACTTACGACATCCACGAGACGGGCGTGACCGAAGACAACATAGACGGCGGCACCATCGTCAACGGCTCGTGGTTCAACATCGCGCATCCGCTGCCGCTGCGGTTCGTGCTCGCCAGCATCGGCTGGCTGCCGGAGGAACTCGGCGCGAGCCGGGAGAACCACATCGTCCGCTCGACGGCGGTGGTGAACTCGGTGATCTACGGCGACGGCCGCATCGAATACACGACCTTTGACGCGCCAAGCAACACCACCGAAGTGCTGCGGCTCGCGTTTGTGCCGGTGACGGCGACGGCGGACGGGAAGAAGCTCGACCAACGTGCCAACACTGACGCCAACGGCTATGTGGTGAAGAAACTCGCCAATGGCGACGCCATCGTCACCATCCGCCACGACGGCGTGAAGAGAATCGTCATCACCGGCGACGATCCGCAGCAGGAGAATGAGAGAACGGCGTTGGCGCACGAGTTCGAAGGCAATCAAGTCCGCCTGATCGGGAGCGCCGGACCCGATGGCGGTTTGGCGGATGTTTATCTCGATGGACACAAGCAGTTGGTCCACATAGACGCTTGGAATCCGGCACCGCGAAGCCGTCAGGTGCTCTACTACAAGAACGGCCTGGCGCAGGGACGGCACACGCTGAAGATCGTGCCGCGCGGCGAGCACAACCCGTATTCGAAGGGCAACCGTGTCGCGGTGGAGACTGTGCAGTTCTCGAAAGAGGACAAGGCGCACGGTTTCCCCACCGGAACCGGCCCGGTGGAGACGCAGCGGATGATCTTCGGCTACACGAGCGGAAATGACTATCGCGACTCGCAAGGCCAGGGCTGGCGGCCCGCCACAGAAGTCGTCACCCGCTTGGGCAACCTCGCAGATTCCGTGGTTGCCTCGTGGTGGTTCACGCCGGCCACCAACGCGATCAATAACACGTCGGATCCAGAACTGTATCGCTACGGCATTCACGGCCGGGATTTCTGGGCCAACCTCACCGTCGGCCCCGGCAAGCATCATGTGCGGCTGAAGTTCGCCGCCGCGCGCGGTCTCGACACGCGGCTGAACTGCTTCGACATCCGCATCAACGGCCAACTCGTCGCGAAGAGATTGGATGTTGCCGCCACTGCCGGCGGGCCGGACCGCGCCGCCGACCTCGTCTTCAACGGCATCACGCCGCGCAACGGCATCATCGAGGTCCACTTCAAATCTGCGCGCGTCGCGGACGGCTCTCGCGGCGAAGCATTCGTGCAGGCGCTCGAACTCGGTCCCGGCGATGGCGGCAAAGGCGTGCAGCCCGTCTCATCTTCCGCACAGGAACCGACCGGCAATCGGTTTGCCAATCCGGGCTTCGAGGGGACGAAAGGCGGCGCAACGGCGGCGGTCGGAACCCAAAGTGATAAGGCGGGCTGGCTCTACGAGTTTGCCGGGCCGGCGAAATCCCACATCTGGCAGGAGGCGGATTTCATCCAGCATCCGCAATGGGGTTTGCCCGAATTTCACAACGGCAGGGGCGCCATCCGCACGCACACCGACGGCAACGCCCACACGATGATCTCGCAGGACGTCGAAATCTCGCCCGACACCACCTGCGCGGCCTCTGTCTGGGTGCGCGCGGTGGATCTGCACGGCAAAGGTTTCGGACAGAACCCGAACGACTCCGCCGGTCTTGTCGTCTGGGAATTCGACAGGATTGGCAAGGTCATCCATAAACACGCCAGGGCCGAGGTGAAGAAGGCAGGGCCGTATCAGCAATTGGTCACCCGCTTCACCACCGATGCGCGCACAGCGCGGGTGCGCGTCATTCTCGATACGATCATGCACGCTCCGAGTCAGGAAGGCCACGTCACTTACGACGACGCCTCGCTGACGCAGGCTCGGCCATGAACACCGACAAGACACTCCACCAATCTTCGCAACCAATGCCGCAATGAAAATCACCTCCATCGAAACACTCGTCTGCCATGCGCGGATGCGAAACTGGATCTTCGTGAAAGTCGTCACCGACCAGCCCGGCCTTTACGGCTGGGGCGAGGCGACGCTGGAGTGGCACACGCGCGGCGTCGTGGGCGCCATCGAGGACATCTCGCAGCTGCTCATCGGCGAGGATCCGAGACGCATCGAGCATCTCTGGCAGATGATGTATCGCCAGCACTTCTGGCATGGCAACGGCATCGTGCGCGGCACCGCCATCAGCGGCATCGACATCGCCCTGTGGGACATCCTCGGCAAGACGCTGGGCGTGCCGGTGCATCAGCTCTGGGGCGGCCCCGTGCGGGACTACGTCCGGCTCTACTGCCATCTCGGCGGAGGGAAGATGGAGGACTTCTACGACACGAATCCGGGCGATGCGAAACGCTTTGGCGAGCTGGCTCAAAAGGCCGTCGAGGACGGCTTCACCGCGTTCAAGAGCATGGCCGTGCCCGAGACGATGCCCATCGAGGGCAACCGCCCGATCCGCTACGCCGAGGCGTGCGTGCGTGCGATGCGCGAGGCCGTGGGCGATGACATTGACATCATGGTGGACTGCCACGCGCGCCCGTCACCGCGCATGGGCATGTTGTTTGCGAAGGCGCTGGAGCCTTACAACCTCTACTGGTTCGAGGAGCCGTGCTGGCCGGAGACGATGGACAGCATCGCCGACATCCAGCGCGCCGTGAAGACACCCATCGCCACAGGCGAGCGGCTCGTCTCGCAACACGCCTTCCGCGAGCTGCTCGAAAAACGCGCGGCGAGCGTGCTGCAACCGGACATCACCCACTGCGGCGGCCTGAGCGAGGCCCGCCGCATCGCGGCGATGGCGGAGGCTTACCGCGTGGCGCTCGCGCCGCACAACCCGCAGGGGCCGGTGAGCACCGCCGCGTCGCTGGAGCTGGGTTTTGCCACGCCCAGCTACATCATCTGTGAAAGCGTGCACAGCGACGTGCCGTGGCGGCAGGACGTGGTGACCGAGGGTTTCACCGTGGAGAAAAAGGGCCGCCTTGTGCGTCCGAACACCAGGCCCGGCCTCGGCATCGAAATCAACGAGGCCGAGGTGAGAAAGCATCCCTTCCAGCAGGAGGTGCTTCAGCGCTCGTTCCACGCGGACGGCAGCGTGGGAGACTGGTGATGAAAAAGTTCTCCGGTCAAACAGCGGTCATCAGCGGCGGCCTTGGCGACATCGGCCGCGCCATCGCCCTCGAGCTTGCCACGCAGGGAGCCGACGTGGCGCTGTGCGGTTTGCGGCCCGCAACGGAGGCGGAAGCCTTCCTGAAAGGGCTTCAATCGCTCGGCCGCCGGGCCAGCTATGACGTGGTGGACGTCTCCGATTCAGAGGCTGTGCAGGCGTGGGTGCGGCGGGTTGAGGCTTCGCTTGGCGTGCCCACGCTGGTCATTCCGAATGCCGCGCAGGTGACGCAGGCGGACTTTCAGCACATCACATCGCAGCAGTGGGACCGGGAGCTGCGGGTGAATCTCAGCGGTGCATTCCACATGGCGCAGGCGGCGGCGCTGCGCCTGGTGGAGCATCGCAAGCCGGGCCGCATCGTGTTCATCGGCTCATGGGCCGGGCACCGCGTGCATTCGCACATCCCGGCCTATTGCGTCTCAAAGGCGGGACTGCGGATGCTCTCCCAGTGCATGGCGCTGGAGTTCGCCCCGCACGGCATCCTGGTGAACGAGGTGGCCCCCGGCATCGTGGACGCCGGATTGAGCGGCCAGATCATGAACGGCAACGCGGCGTTGCGCGAAACGCTGCGCCAGATGACTCCGGTGAAGGAGCTGGCCGTGGCGCAGGACGTGGCGCGGGCCGTGGCGTTTCTTTGCGATCCGGAGAACCGCCAGATGGCCGGGTCGGTCATCGTCCAGGATGGCGGCATGTCACTCCTTCCACCGAAACCATGACACACACACAACCTTCGTTTCAGGGCATCATCGGCGTCGCCCGGTGCGACATCACGCCGCCGGCGGGCATCTACTCGCGCAACTGGGGCGCGGCCTTGCACGACGTGGCGGACGGCATTCAACGTCCGATGACGCTCACCTGCATCACGGTCCAGGCGAAGCGCGATGATCCGCCGCTTGTGCTGATCGGCGCGGACCTCGGCTGGTGGAAAAGCCTCGATGACGAGTGGTTCGTCCGCGGCGGCGTTCTTGATGCGCTCTCAATCGATGCGGGGCGCTGCATGTTTTGCCTGTCGCACACCCATGCCGGGCCCAGCGTCAACCGCGAGGACGCCGCAAAGCCCGGCGGCCAGCACTGCGCGCTGTATCTTGAAAAACTCCGCGCAGCCTCCATCCGCGCCGCACAGCACGCCCTCAGCACCGCCGTGCCCGCGACACTGGACTGGCGCTACGGGAAGTGTGACCTCGCGACGAACCGCGATCTGCGCGACCCGGATCGCGACCGCTGCATCGTTGGCTTCAATCCCGCGCAACCCGCCGACGACACCCTGCTCCTGGGCCGCATCACGGATGAGCAGGGCCGCGTGCTGGGAACGATCGTCAACTACGCCTGCCATCCCACCACCCTGGCGTGGGACAACCGGCTCATCTCCCCGGACTACGTCGGGGCGACGCGCGAAGTCGTGGAGACGCACACGCACGCACCGTGTCTGTTCCTCCAGGGGGCGTCCGGGGAACTCGCGCCCGCCGAGCAATACTCCGGCGACGCGGCTCTTGCTGATTCCCACGGACGGCGGCTCGGTCATGCGGCGCTGGCCACGCTGGAGGCGATGCTTCCGCCTGCGACGCAGCTTGTGTTCAAGGGCGCGATCGAATCCGGCGCTGCGCTGGCCATGTGGAAGCGCGAACCCGATGAAGCCTCCCGCGTGCTTGCCGTTGAGAAGGTTGAAATCGAACTCGATCTCAAACCGATGCCGACCACCGCCCAGATCAAGGAGGAATGGCAGCGCACCGAAGACCGCGTGCTGAAGGAGCGGCTCTGGCGCAAGCTGGGCGTGCGGCAGATCGTGGGCGACGGCACGACCTCAAGGAAAGGCCTCTGGAGCTGGCGGCTTGGCGACGCGCTGCTCTTTGGGCATCCGTTCGAGGCCTACAGCGTGTTCCAGACACGGCTTCGCGCGAAGTTTCCGTCCATGCCCGTCGTGGTGATGAACATCGTGAACAGCTACGCGGGCTACCTTCCGCCGCGCGAGCTGTATGGCCTTGATCTCTACACCGTGACGGTGACGCCCTTCGCCGCCGGTTCGCTGGAGAGGTTCACGGAACACGCGTTGCAGGCCGGTGAACGGCTTCAGGCCCTTGCACCGCACGCCGCCCCCGCCGGCACCCGGAAATGAACTCGCTGAACTTCGCCCTCTTCGGCCTCTACCTGCTGTTCACCGTCGGCCTGGGCATGTGGGTCGGACGGCGCAAGTCATCGGACGCGAAGGACTACTTCCTCGCGGGCGAGGGGCTGCCCTGGTATGCGATCGGCGGCTCGATCATCGCGGCAAACATCAGCACGGAACACTTCATCGGCATGGTCGGCGTGGCCTACGGCGTGGGCTTCGTGGTGGCGCAGTGGGAATGGGGAAATGTCATCACCTTCAGCTTCCTCATCTGGATGTTCCTGCCGTTCTACGTCCGCGGCGGGCTCTACACGATGCCGGAGTTTCTGGAGCGACGCTACAACGCACACTGCCGCTACCTCTTCGCCGTGTGCTGCCTCGTCCTGTGGATCGTGGCGCAGATGGCGGTGGTGATGCTGGCGGGGGCCAAGGCGATGCGCGGCATGTTCGACATCGAGGAAACGACGACCATCGTCGCCCTCGCGGCGCTGGCGGGGAGCTACACGATCTACGGCGGTTTGAAATCGGTGGCGTGGACGGACTTCCTCCAGTTCGTGGTGATGATGATCGGCGGGCTGGTCGTGGCCTGGGTCGGACTCGAAAAGGTCGGCGGCCTCGGCGCGCTCATGCACAGCGCGCCGGAAAAGTTCAAGATCATCTACCCGATCACGGACAAGGAGTATCCGTGGTTCGGCGTGTGGACGCTCTTTCTCTCCGTCGGCATCTGGTATAACTGCACCAACCAGTTCATCGTCCAGCGCTGCCTTGGCGCGCGCAGCGAGTGGGATGCGCGCATGGGCGTGGTGTTCGCCGGCTTCGTGAAGGTGGTGCTGCCGCTGCTCATCGTCATCCCCGGCATCATCGCATTCAAACTGTATCCGTCGCTGCAGGACAAGGACCTCGCCTTCCCGACGCTCGTGCGCGATCTGCTGCCCGCCGGCTTGAGCGGCATCGTGATGGCCGGGCTCGCCAGCGGCATGCTCTCCCACATCAGTTCCGTGCTGAACTCGTGCAGCACCGTCTTCACCATGGACCTCTACAAGCCGCTGGTTCCGGGAGTGAAAAGCGAGGACCACCTTGTGCGCGTCGGACGCTGGAGCGGCTTCATCATCCTCGCCATCGCCACGCTGCTGGCCATCTGGTTCACGCGCCGGCAGCTCGGGGTGTTCCTGCTCATCCAGAACATCGGCGCATGGGTGGCCGCGCCGATTGCCGCAGTGTTCCTCGTCGGCGTGTTGTGGCGTCGCGCCACGGCGGCCGCCGCCACGTTCGTGCTGTGGTTTGGCTTTCCCTACACCTGGCTGGTTGAAAACGTGCTGTTCAAACAGGTGCCCCTCCTGCAACCGTTCGACAACTGGCTCAACCGCACCTTCATCGTGTGGATCACGTCCATCCTCGCAATGTTCGTCGTGTCGCTGCTCACGCGTCCGCCCGCGCCTGAGAAGCTCGCCGGCATCATCTGGTCGCCGTCCATGGCCGCGCTGCCGGAGGCGGAGCGCCTCAAGCATCGCGGCCTGCGGAGCCTGTTCTTGTGGTGGGCCGTTTTCGTCGGCCTCATGGCCGCGCTCTATGCCTACATGATCTGGTTCCAGTTTTTCGGCCCCGCCAAAGGGCTTTGATTTCAGCATGCACACATCGCTCCCACCTCAAAGTTGCCGGAGAGCCTGCCTGACCATCGTGCTCGTCAGCCTGCTGGCGGCGAACCGTTCGCCGGCCCAGACACCAGCTCACTTGCAGACGGACGCCGCCCTGCGCGCGCAGGCGTTGCATGAGACGGCGACTCCCGTGCGCCCCGGCGTCCCCGGCCAGCAGCCGTTCTGGAACGGCCGGGCCGTGCAATTCCAATACGCGCCCGCGTTTGACTTCAAGGAAGTGCCCGGTGCGAAGTTGTATCGCTTCACCATCACGCCCGCGAAAGGCGACGCGCTCACGTTCACCGCCGCCAAGCCGTGGTCGCCGCTCTCGCCCGTGTGGGAGAAGCTCATCACCGGCAAGGCGAAGCTCACTGTTCAGGGCCTCGACGACAAGGGCGCTGCCGTCGGCGAGCCGATGACGCGTGTGTTTCATCGCGCCGCCGTGATCGCCAAGGAATATCCCGCGCCCGCCATGTCGTGGCGCGACAGCGCGCGCACCGCACTCGAAACGCTCGTGCATTCGCCGGATTTGCAGTGCTGGTTCACCACCGGCGTGCCGGACGAGAAGTTTCCGCTCTACCGCTACCCGTCGAAGATCATCGGCGGCTCGGCTTCGGCGCTGGCCATGTATGCCGCGCAGACCCCACCGCCCGCCGATGTGGCGGAAGCTCTGAAAGCGGCCCGCTGCGCGGCAGATTATCTTTTGAGCATCAGCTTCACGGGAAAAGACGTGTGGGCGTTTCATCCGCCGCTGTATCACCCCACGATGTTCCGCGACAAGCTCGGCGGCCACATGAACGCGGGGCGCTACATGACCTTCGGCGGCGCGGAGACGGGCGGTTATTATCTCGATGTTTATGCCGCGACGAAGGACGCGAAATACCTGAACGCCGCCGTCCGCATCGCCGAGACTTACGCCAAACTCCAGTCGCCGGAGGGAAGCTGGCTGATGTTCGTCTCGCCCTATGACGGCAAGCCGATCACCGACAACATCCTAATCCCAACGCTCGTCGTTGAGTTTCTGGACCGGCTCGGCGCGGCGAGCGGCGACCATCGCTTCGATGCCATGCGCAAAAAGGCTTTTGCGTGGGTCATGCAGAATCCCGTGCGCACCTGGAACTGGCAGGGGCAGTTTGAGGACGTGCAACCACTGCCGCCGTATGTAAACCTGACCAAGCACGATGGCGGAACCTTCGCAATCCACCTGCTGCAAACCGTCCCCGCCGATCCGGCGAAACGCGCGCTCGCCCTCGACCTGATCCGCTTCGCCGAAGACCAGTTCGTCATGTGGGCGCAACCGCCGGTCGCCAATCCCAAGGAACAGAATCCCGACGGCGAGGCTGGCGCGAAATCCAGGACGTGGCTGCTGCCCTGCGTGCTGGAGCAATACCGCTGCTACGCGCCCGTAAACGCCAGCTCCGCCAAACTGATTCGCATGTATCTCGCCGCGTATCGCGCCACCGGCGACCGGCTGCATCTGGAAAAAGCCAAGGCCCTCGCCGCCACGCTCACCCGCACGCAGTCGAACAAGAAAGCGCCGGGCCGCTACCAGACCTGGGTCATGCAAAATCCCGGCCCGATGTGGTTCAACTGCGAACTGCACGCCATCCAAGCCATGCTGCAACTGGCGGCGGTGGATGCGGCGGCCAAGAAATGAAACCAAGTTGATGAAGTCGCGGTGGGCATAAAGCCTGTGTGTGACAAGAGTGTTTAGCGGCATCGCAAAGACACAAACGTGAATCAACACGCGCTATGAGTTACGACCTTTCCATACAACCAAGGGATTCAAAGAGTGCCACGCAAAGGGCGCAGGCCGAGTCTTTCATTGCATCACTGCCCGGCGTCCGGCGAGAAAGTGCCGGGGTGTTTGAATACGGCGATAAGCAGCGGCGCTTGTGTGTTCAAATCTACACAGGCGAGTCTGCGGAGATTGATTTCATTGGGGTGAGCGTTCCCGCCGCGCTCTCGAAGTCGAGCGGGGAGCTGGCTTTGTTGTTGAGTTTTCAGATTGCAGCTCATCTCGGCTGGCAAGTTTTTGACGCGCAACTTGGAGATTATTTGGACAAGAGCACGGTGACGGAGGTGCTTCACAGTCAGAAGCGACTTGGTAAAACTGAAAAGGAAGTTCTCGCACGTCGCGCGGTAGGAGAAGCCAGCTTCGGCGAGAGATTTGGTCAAAATTTCACTGGCTACAGTCGAATGGGAATCATCAGTTCCATTGTTTTGGCTGCCGTCATTGCAGGTTTTGTTGTCATTCACTTTGGACTATTGGAGCAGCGGATGATTTGGATTGGTTTCGCCGCGTGGGTTTCCATCGCTACTTTGAGGGCATTGGCACTCACTATTTGGCAGGAAAGATAGCATCGGTTACACAGACCAAAACCGTCCGCATATACAAATGAGCATCGAAATCAATCTCACCGGCAAAGTCGCCCTCATCACCGGCGCATCGCAAGGCATCGGCGCGCAGATGGCGCGCACCTTTCACCGCGCGGGCGCAACCGTCGCGCTCAACCATCCCGACATCGGCCCGACCCGCGCCGACGCCGAGAAGCTCGCCGCCGAGTTGAACGCGCTCCGACCGCAAAGCGCGCACGTCGTCGCCGCCGACGTGGCCAGGCCGGAATCCGTCCAGGCCATGATGCAGGAGTTGAAGCAGCACTGCGGCGGCATTGATTTCCTCATCAACAACGCCGCCATCCTCCGCGACCGCACCGTCGCCAAGATGTCGCTCGACGAGTGGAAGTCCGTCCTCGACGTGAACCTCTCCGGCGTTTTCCACTGTTGCAAGTTCGGCCTCGAAGTCATGCGCGATGGCGGCGCGATCGTCAGCATGGGCAGCATCGCGGCCATCCAGGGCTTCTACGGCCAGGCGAATTACGCCGCCGCAAAGTCCGGCGTGCAGGCGATGATGCGCGTCATCAGCCGCGAAGCCGCACGCCGCGGCATCCGCGCCAACTCCATCGCGCCCGGCGTCATCGAAACCGCCATGGCCGCGACGATTCCCGAAAACGTCCGCGCCGAAATGATGAAGAACATTCCGCTCGCCCGCTTCGGCGCAACCGAAGACGTCGCGAATGTTGCGCTCTTCCTCTGCTCGCCGCTCGCCGCCTACGTCACCGGCCAGACCCTCGAAGTCAACGGAGGCTGGCGTGGATAATCATCCGGAAACTGCCGACGTGGGCCGGCTCATTTCAACTCTTGTAATCACCCATCAGTCAGGGGCTGACTCGGTTGGAGAATCCCAACGGGATTCCGGCTCAAAGCCCAAGGTTGCGAGGCACGAGCTACCTTGGGTGAATGTAAATTGGAATCATTCCAACCCCAACGGGGTTGAGGCTTCCGGGTGGGCAGACCAGCCGCAACCCCGTTGGGGTTGGCTGGATTTTCTGCGGTTGACCCAGGGTAGCTCGTGCCTCGCAACCCTGGGCTGGTTGACACAATCCCTTTGGGATTGGCCGCTGACCGCTGCCAAGGTGAGCGTCCTGGCAAACTCTTCATTGAGGAACAAGTCAGAGCCGATTCACGTCGGCTGCCACGGGAGAATCGCATGAGAGCCGCCGCCCGCATCGTCACCGCTTCTGAAGCCGTCGCCGCCATTCCGGACGGCGCGACGGTCGCCGTCGGCGGCTTCGTCGGCGCCGGCCATCCCGAGGCGCTCACGGTGGCGCTCGAACAGCGCTTCCTCAAAACACAAAACCCGCGCGACCTCACGTTGGTCTATGGCGCCGGCCAGGGCGATCGCGCTGAACGCGGCCTCAACCACCTCGCGCACTCCGGCCTCCTGAAGCGCGTGGTGGGCGGCCATTGGAATCTTGCACCGCGTCTCGGCCGGCTCGCGCTCGAAAACAAAATCGAAGCCTACAATTTTCCGCAGGGAGTGGTCTGTGTGCTGTTCCGTGAAATCGCGGCCAGGCGTCCGGGCATTTTCACAAAAGTTGGGCTGGACACGTTCATCGACCCGCGCCACGGCGGCGGGCGTCTCAATGCCCGCACGACCGAGGCGCTCGTGGAGCGGATCCCGCTCGATGGCGAGGACTGGCTGCGCTACCGCTCCTTCCCGATCACGGTCGGCCTGATCCGCGCCACGAGCGCGGACCGCAAGGGGAACCTGACGATGGAGCGAGAGGGCGTCATCGCCGACGTGCTGCCGATTGCGCAGGCCGCGAAGAATCACGGCGGCATCGTCATCGCCCAGGTCGAGCGCATCGTGGACCAGATCGCCGACCCCAAATCCGTGCGTGTCCCGGGCACCCTGGTGGACTTCGTGGTCGTCGCGGAACCGGCCGAGCACGCGCAGACGTTTGGCGAGCAGTTCAACGCGGGATACTGCGCCGGTGCCAGCGGACATTTCGAACTCGCCCCCCTGCCCTTTTCCGAACGCAAAATCATCGGCCGCCGCGCGCTGATGGAAATCCGGCGCGGGGACATCGTGAACCTCGGGATCGGACTGCCCGAGACAGTCGCGGCCGTCGCAGCCGAGACCGGCCGGCTGGATGAATTCACGCTGACCGTCGAAAGCGGACCGACCGGTGGCGTGCCGGCCTCGGGACTGAGTTTCGGTTGCAGCCATTTTCCCGAGGCGATCATTGACCAGCCGGCGCAGTTTGATTTCTACGACGGCGGCGGGCTGGATGTCGCGGTCCTCGGCGCGGTGGAGGTGGACGCCGAGGGCAGCGTGAACGTGAGCACGTTTGCCGGACGTTTCGCGGGTGTGGGCGGTTTTGTGAACATTGCGCAGGCCGCGAAGCGCGTCGTCTTCTGTTGCACGTTCCGCGCCGGCGACCTTGAAGTGGCGGTCGAGAACGGCGCGCTCAGGATTGTGCGCGAAGGGCCGCACGTGAAATTTGTGAAGCGCGTGCAACAGGTCTGCTTTCACGGCCCGTCGGCGCTCGCCCGTGGACAGCAGGTGCTCTACGTCACCGAGCGCGCGGTGTTTGAACTCACGCGAGACGGGCTTGTGCTCCGCGAAATCGCGCCGGGGATCGAGGCCGCAAACGGCCTGTTGCCGCTGATGGAATTTGCACCCGCCGGCAGCGAGCCGCGCCTCATGTCCGCCGGTTGTTTCCAACCCTCTTGAAATGGAATACTCCCAGCCCGTTTATCTCGTCGCGGCCCGTCGTTCGGCCATTGGCCGCTTCGGCGGTGGATTGAAGTCACTCGCGCCTGCCGACCTCGCGCTGTCCGTCGCCGAGGCCATCGTGCCCGCCGCGCTCAAGCCGGCCATCAGCCAGGTCATCCTCGGCCAGGTGATTCAGGCCGCCGGCGGCATGAATGTCGCGCGCCAGCTCGGCCTGCGCCTCGGCGTGCCGCAGGTTTCGCCCGCCTTCACCATCAACATGGCGTGCGCGTCCGGGCTGAAGGCCATCGCGCTCGCGGCGGACGCCATCGCGGCGGGCGAGTCCTCGCTCGTGCTCGCCGGCGGCGTGGAATCCATGAGCCGCGCGCCGCATTACGCGCTGGATTTGCGCTGGGGCAAAAAGCTCGGCGAGAGCGCGCTCGCCGACGCGATTTTCACCGACGGCCTCACCGACCCCGTGCTGAAACTCGGCATGGGCGAAACCGCCGAGCGCGTCGCCGACCTGCTGAAGATCAGCCGCGCGGAGCAGGATGAATTCGCGTTCACCAGCCAGCAACGCGCCGCTGCCGCCCGCGCCGCGTTCCAACGCGAAATCGTTCCCATCAAGACCCGCGAGGGTGACATCGCCACCGACGAGCATCCGCGCGCCGACACGACTCTGGAGAAACTCTCGCAGCTCAAACCCGCATTCCGTCCGACTGGCACGGTCACCGCTGGCAACACCTCGGGCATCAATGACGGCGCGGCGCTCGTCCTCGTCGCCAGCGAAGCGGCGGCCAAGCAGCACGCGCTCCAACCCCGCGCTCGCATCGTGGCCGCAACCGCCGTCGGCTGCGATCCGGCGACGATGGGCCTCGGCCCGGTCGGCGCAATCCGCAGGTTGTGCGAGGAAGCCAGCTGGAAGCTCGACGACGTGGATGCGATTGAAATCAATGAAGCCTTCGCCGCGCAGACGCTCGGCTGCGCAATGGAGTTGCGCCTCGACATGGCGAAACTCAACCAGCGCGGTGGCGGCATTGCTCTCGGTCATCCCATCGGCTGCAGCGGCGCGCGTGTGCTGGTCACGTTGCTGCACCTCATGGAGGACTTGAAGCTCAAGCGCGGTATCGCCTCGCTCTGCGTCGGCGGCGGCATGGGCATCGCGATGGCGATTGAGCGCCCGTGAGAGCCGCCGGCCCGCCAGACGACCGAGCCCCGCAAGGCAGGCGGCAACCGACGCGCTACTTCAACACCGACTCGATTGAGGAAGCCACCTGTTTGCCGAGCAGTTCGTAGCCCTCGCCGCTGAAGTGGACATCCTTCGGGTTCTGCACCTTCGCCAGGTGCGGGGTGATGAATGCAAACAAATCGTCAATCCCGACGCCGAGCTTCGACATGATCCTCGCAGCGATGTGATTCTTCTCAACGATCGCCCCGGTGGCGGCGGGGCCGTCCTTGGTGTCGGGCGGTATGGGCGTGGTGCTGGCCCAGATGACACGCGCGCCGGCCCCCTTCAGCCGCGCGGCGACGGCCTCGAGCCGCTGCTCGTAATCGGCGGGCTTGGTGGCGCGGTCGTGAATGCCGAAGTTGAAATGGATCACGTCCCATCTGCCGGAGCCGAGCCACACATCGAGCTTCTTCAGGCCGTTCGCAGTCGGGCCGCAATTCTCCGGAGCGCGATGGACGTTCGCCTTTCCTGCGAGCGCCTTGCGCACCGCCAGCGTGTAGCCGCGCGACACTGAATCGCTGATGAGCAGCACGCGCGGCAGCTTCGGATTGTCGGCGACGAAGTCCCAGGCGTTGGACCTGCCGGCGATCTTGTCACGTTTGTGAAGGGGCAGGTAAAACGAGCCGAGATTCTGTTCCAGCACCGTCTCCCATGCCTGCTGTTCCGACGGGAGCGAGGACTTCCACTTCTGATATTGCTCGTCGAGCGCCTTCTCCTCCGATGCCTTCTTCGCCGCGGCCTCGGCGGCGTTGGTCGGCTCCACGTTCCCGGTGGATTTTTTCTCGGCACCCGCCACCGGAACACTCAGGACGAGAAGGAGGGCGGCGAAGAACGGCTGGCATTTCATGGGGCAGGTTGACGTTCCTTGCACAACTTTGATTCACAACCAGGCGGCCAGGCGGCCGGAGAGACGCGGACTTGGGCTCACGTTGACCTGAGTCAAGAAACCCGGGCCCGGCGTGCGGTCAGATGGAGCGGTTTCATGGCAATTTCTCGCGCGTTTTTGCGATGCGATTTGCCAACCCCTTAAAACAATGTGGGAAGATAACCGAAGACAGCAAAAGACTCAGGGACGGTGGAGGTGGACGGCCGTTTGGGTGGCTGCGTTTGCTCTGGGCGTGAGCGGGGCATGCGCGGGGCCATTGCCGCCGCTGGAGCGGGCCAACTGGATATGGTCGCAGGAGTTTGATTCAACCTGCGAGCTGCGCAGGGTCTTCACCGTCGACACGCCGCCGACCAACGCAAGTGTGCTCATCACCGCGGACAACGGTTACGAACTCTATGTAAACGGCTCGCTCGTCGGCAGCGACAAGGGCGCGGGCTCGGACGTATGGCAGTCGGTCGAACGTTACGACATCACGGCGCGGCTCGCGAAGGGCAGGAACATCCTAGGCATCCACGGCATTGATCTCGGTGGCGTGCGCGGAATCATCGCGGCCGTCCGGGTCGAGACCAGGGGCGGGCCGCCGCTCGAACTTGTGACCGATGAAGGCTGGCGGGCGGCGCAGAAGGGCAGGGCGATCGATTACTCGCATCCGGAATTTGTCGAAGGGCCGGATTGGCGCGACGCAAAAATGGTCGGGCCGATGGGCATGGCTCCGTGGGGCAAACTGGCATGGTCTCAGGCCGTTGGAAAATCGCGCCCGAAGGCCACGCTGCAGCCTGTCGAACTCGCAAAACCCGGCAGGGACTTCTCCTGGCCCGAACGCGTGGCGTTTCTCGGCGACGATTGCAGCGTCTACGTGCCGTTGCGCGGAGATGCGTGGGGCGTGGCCTTCCGCGTGAGCGACTGGTCCCGGGCCTACACTGAGTTCGATCTCCCCTGCCCTTCCAAGATCGGCCGCAAGCTATTCACCTTGAAGCCCGGGCCCGGAGCCCAGCCGCACCTGCTCTACGACGCCGGCACCGGCGTCATCGGCTCGCCAAGCGTGTCCTTCGACGGGAACTCCCTGCTCGTGGCGATGGCTCGCGCGGGAGAGAAGTTCTTTCACATCTACCGGATCCCCGCCGCCGGCGGTGAACCCCGGCGGCTGACCGACGGCCCGTTCCACGACATCGACCCCGCCGAGCTGCCGGACGGCCGGATTGTGTTCACGTCCACGCGCATCGGAACCTTCGAGGAATATCACCAGCCCCCGTCGCGCGCGCTCTTTCGCATGAGCGCCGACGGCGGCGACATTCACCTCATCACGGCCACGCCGATCTTCGACAACGAGCCCAAGATCATGGCCAACGGCCGCATCGCGTTCATCCGCACGGACAATTTCTTCGACCGCGGCAAGGTCGAGACGCACCTGCACAGCGTCCGCCCCGACGGCACGGACGGCCTCACAGAATTCGGAGCGAATGTCGGCGCCGACTACGGCTCGCGGCTGCGCGCCTTTGGCTACGGCAGCCCCGCACCGCTGCCGGACGGGCGCCTCGCCTACATTTCCAACCGCGGCAACTTCATCGGCGCGTCCGGAAGTCCGGAGCGCGAACAGCACCGGCTGCCCGGAAACCTCGGCGACCTCGCCCCGCTGCCGGACGGACGCCTCCTCTGCACCGTGCTGCAACCGGGCCTGAAGCGGGTGACTTCGGACGTGCTGGGCGTCATCGACCCGCGCGACAACCGGATCGTGTCGATCTTCGAATCCACGATGGGCGGCATCCATTCGCCCGTGTTTCTGGGCGCGCGCGGCCGGCCCCCGGTCATTCCCGATTACGCGGACCACGGCCGCACCGACCAGGCCGGGGCGACCGGTTTTCTGTTTTGCAAGGATGCCCGGTTCACCACCAAGACCAAGGCGGACTGGGAGCGTATCCGCGCCATCCGCGTGCTCGGCGCGGTGCCGCTGACCACGCGCTCGTCACACTCGCACATCGTCCACGTGGGCCATGAGACGGTCGAGCTCGGCACCGTGCCGCTCGCGCCGGACGGCTCGTTCAGCATCGAGGTGCCCGCCGACATGCCGCTGGCGCTGCAGGCGGTGGATGCCGAGGGCCGCTCCGAGTTGAACGAGATGTCGTGGCTCTATGTGCGTCCCGGCGAACGCCGTTCCTGCATCGGCTGCCATCAGCCGCGCGAAGCCGCGCCCTCGCTGGCCGGCCATCCGGCGGACGCCCTTCGTTCTCCGCCGGTGAAGCTTCTCGGCCAGGGCGACCCGCATCGGTCCCGTGGCAACAACCCGGGCGTCACCGGCATGATGGATCTGCAATTTGAGCGCTTCCGCGAATGCGCATCCCTCAATCGCAACACGCTCCGCAACCAGCCAAACGCCTCGCGCCGTGAGGAAATCGCCGCGCTCGTGCAATGCCTGGCCGGTTCCGACGAAGGACGGAAGATTTCCGCCGCGCAACGGCTTGCCCTGCTCCGCGAGCGTGGCGCCGCGCCCGCGCTGGCCGTGGCGTTGAAGGAACCATCGCGGGAAGCCCGCCTCGCCTCAGCCCTCGCGCTCGCTGCGTGCGGCACGCACGAATCACTCCAGCCGCTGCTGGGCGCACTCGATGACAGGGATCCAATCGTGGCCCGGGCCGCAAACGTCGCGCTGGAGAATCTCACCGCCCACACGGAACCGACGGGCGGCTCCGCAGGCTGGAGGAGATGGTTGGCGTCAAACTCGCGCGACACCATCGAGCAGGGACTCATCGCGGAACTGTGGCGTTCGGATGCACAGGAAGCCGGTGGCGAGCCGGCCATTCCCCGGAAGGATGGCGTGATCCCCGCCAGGAGAACATCCCCCCGCGCCGCCGCCGTCGCCCTCGGCCACATCGGAGGCGACGCCGCCCGCGCCGCGCTGCGCGAATTTGTCCGCACCGAGGCGGCACGAAATCCGTATTCGCCCTTCGTGAAGGACAACCGCACCGACAAATTCACCTTCTCCGCCGCCTCGCCGCTGAACCCCCGCACGCTTCAGGAGGCCGTTCGCGCGCTCGGCCAGCTTCGTGACACGAACGCCCTGCCGCTTCTGCGCGAACTGCTGGCCAAGAACATCCAGCCAAGCACCGGCAACCTGTTCCTCGTGGAAGTGGCAGTCGAATCGCTCGGACGCATCGGTTCACCGGAGGCGGAAACCACGCTCATCGAAACTTTCGCCGCGTTGAAGGATTACTGGGACTATGTCGGCTGGTATAGCGACCACCCGGCCTTATACGCCTGCCACTCCTCGCCGGTCCACGCGCGCATCATCGAGGCGCTCGACGCGCTCGGCTCGACGCGCGCCGCCGCCATCGTGCCCCAGCTCATCCGCTCCGTGCCCACGGATCCGGACCGCGGCCTGTTCCTTCAGAATGACGATTACGAACTGCTCGTCGGCCGGCTCATCCGCCGGAGCGACCGCAGCCGCGAAGTCATTGAAAGCTGTCTTGCAGTGCTCGGCGACCCGCTCGCCAGGCCGGCGGAGGACATCAAGGCCGCGCTCTCGACCACGCATCCTGCATGGGGTGGTCATCCCGGCCCGGAGAATCGCAGTGCGCAAATTCTTTCGCTGGCCTGCCGCGACAAGGCCGCCGAACCGCGTGTGCGCGCCGCGTTCGCGCGCTTTCTCGCGATGCCGGAGGAACCGGTCATGCGCACGCTGGGGAACCCGACGTGGACGCCCGTCCGGCACTGGACCCTGTTCTACCTCGCCCGCGCGCTTGGGAATCTCCGCGACACA
>Ga0172379_10003364_pt1 | contig 25645 bp, 16 predicted proteins | sample GrowelOW334metaG_FD_119756 | JGI IMG/M metagenome (GOLD analysis project Ga0172379, IMG submission 119756) | Groundwater microbial communities from an aquifer near a municipal landfill in Southern Ontario, Canada - Groundwater well OW334 metaG | ecosystem: Environmental > Aquatic > Deep...
CGCGGTTGCCGTTGATACGCATGTTAAACGGCTTTCAAATTTACTTGGATTTATCAAATCCGATGATCCTGAAGAAATTGAATTCAGAATAAAAGAACTTTTACCGGAAAAAGATTGGACAATATCAGGACACTTATTAATGCAGCACGGAAGGAAAATTTGTGTAGCAAGAAAACCAAAATGTATTGAATGTAAATTAGCCGACTTGTGCCCCGGTTTCATTCCTCCATCAAAACAGAAGGGAAAATAATGGAAGATATTTCACGAGACAGAGAAGTGTGTTTATCAATTTTAAAAGAATTTACTCAAAACGAAAGTCTGCTTAAACATGCTTTTGCTGTTGAAACTTGCGTTCGTGCATATGCAGAAAAATTAAACGAGGATGTTGAATATTGGGGAAACGTTGCGCTGCTTCATGATTTTGATTATGAAAAATATCCCACCGCCGAAGAGCACCCTTTTATGGGAGAAAAGATTTTGCGCGAAAGAGGTTTTGAAGAAAATTTTACAAAAGCTATTTTATCTCATGCAGATTATTCCGGTGAACCGCGCGATACAATGCTGAAAAAAGTTTTATTCGCTTGTGATGAATTAGCCGGATTTATTACCGCAGTCGCGTATGTGCGTCCAAGCCGAACGGTTGATGAAGTAGAGGTTAAATCAGTTTTGAAAAAGTTGAAAGATAAAGCCTTTGCGCGCCAGGTGAACAGAAATGATATTCAAAACGGCGCGATAGAACTCAATATTCCGCTTGAAGAACATGTTCAGTTTTGTATTAATGCCATGAGAAAAAATAAAACGACGCTCGGCTTGTAATTATTGCTCAGAAAAAAAAATTTGAAAATGCCTTGACATATATCCACTTCAATGCTTATTTTTCAATCAAAAATTAGGAGAATTTCTATTTCGAGATATATGCTACTTTAGTGTTAAATTGAAACTTTCAATTAGGATTATTTTTGATTAAGAATATTAGCAAAATCTCGATAACGGTTTTTCTTTTAATCTCTCCTTTATTCCCCCAGGAAGATATAAAAGTAATTTCATCGACAACATCAGCGATGGTAATTGAGTTTACGCCTCAATATCAGCCGATAGAAAAAATTTCTGTCAATAATAATGAATTTTCAAAGGTTTCTTTCATTGGAGCTTCAGTTGAAAATTCGATGAATTTTGGAGAATCTGAAGTTCTTGCAAAAAGAATCAACATTGGCGTTCCATCCGAAATTGGCAATACGATTCAGGTGTTAGATTATTCATTTGAAGAAAAGTCCGGGCGGCTTCTTCCGGTTCCTTCGCCCCAAAAACAAAACGGGATAACTGATTATTCTTATTCAGCTGGTGAAAACTATTTTCAAAATCAAAGTGGAGAAATAGTTTCTTTCGGAGATTTTGGTTTTGTTCGAGATTTCCCTTCGCAGACGATCTTGATTAAGCCGGTCCAATTTTTCCCGCAAGAGAATAAAATTAGATTGTACAAATCCATCCGTGTAAAAATTTCTTTTGCTCCTTCCACATTTATTTCTAAAAAGAGCGATGATCTTTTTGTGAAAGATTTTCTTTTGAATTATGAAGTTGCAAAATTTTGGAGCAGGGAAAGTAAATCACTAAAAAAAATTACTGTCAATCCTTCTGTTCTGGCTACAGGAAAGTGGATCAGATTTGAAGCTCCTACGGAAGGGATGTACAAAATCACCAGATCGATGTTGAGTTCATTTGGAATTGATGCGGCAACTGTTGATCCGAGAACGATAAAAATATATAATAACGGCGGTGCAACTCTTCCGGAAAATCCTGATGCGGGACGTGCTGATGATCTTGTTGAAAATGCCATTTATGCTTACGGCGAACAAGATGGAAAATTTGATGACGGTGATTATCTTTTGTTTTACGGAAGAGGAACAGATTTTTGGTTCTTCGATCAGAGCAGTAATAAAGTTGTCCGCTCATATAATCCCTATTCAAAACAAAATTATTATTGGATAACTTCCGGCGGCAATACCGGTAAACGGATTTCTTCTCTACCAAGTTTACAAAACACCAATAAAATCAGCCAGACTACGACACAAGCATATCTTTTTTATGAAGACGATAAAGTTAATATCGGGAAAACCGGAAGGCATTTTGTAGGTGATGAATTTACGGAATCAATTAAAAGCAGAAGCTACTCACTAAAGTTAGATGGTATGCTGCCGAATTCGCTTATCAGTTATAAAAATAATTTTATTAATAATGCAACTGTGGATGTTCCTTTTAAAATTGAAGAAAACGGAACAACGCTTTTATCTAAAAATTTGCCGAGACATGGAAAATATTCATACGGAACACTTGACGCGAGCAGTTTTTCTTTTACCGGTACACTACCGGAAAACAGAAGTCTGTTAAAATTTACTTATTCTCCTCCGGATTTCGGTTCTACCGGGTATTTAAATTATTACGAAATCTCTTACAACCGGGATCTGAAATATTCGGCGGAAAAACTAATTTTCTATTCGAACAATGTTGACGGAATAACCGAGTATCAACTTTCAAATTTTAGTTCATCGAATATCCGGGTATTTGATATAAGCGATTTTGCAGAAGTGAAAGAAATTAGCAATCCTATTTTACTAAGCGGCGGAGAGTTTAGATTTCAAGCAAACGAAAGTTCAACAAAAATTTCTAAATACCTGGCATGTGTTGACGGCGATATAAAAACTCCTGCCAATCCGGTTGAAATGAAAAATCAAAATCTTCACGGAACGGACGGGAAATCAAAATTCATCATCATTACTGCGAAGGATTTTAAAGATCAGGCAAATCGTCTAAAAAATTACCGCGAAAATGAAAGCAAAGTAAAAATTTCAACAACTGTAATAGATGTTGATGATATTTTTAATGAGTTTTCCTGCGGGATGAAAGAACCTTCCGCAATTCGAGATTTTCTTCGTTATGCTTATGATAACTGGAGCGTTAAGCCTGAATTCGTTTTGCTTTTAGGCGACGGCGATTACGATTATAAAAATATTGAAGGCGGAAACGGAAACTTTGTTATTCCTTATGAGACAAACGAATTCCTTGACGAAATTTATTCTTATGCTTCGGATGATTATTACGCTGATATTATTGGTAATGATACAAAACCTGATTTAGCCATCGGACGTTTACCGGTGAGAAGTGCATCAAGCGCAAACAGTTTTATTGATAAAATAATTGATTATGAAACAAACTCTGAACGCGGACCCTGGCGAAATTTAATTACTCTTGTTGCTGATGATGCGAAGACATCAGAAGGTGATGAGCCAAATATGCATACACCACAATCCGAAACGCTCGCAAATTCATATATTCCAAATTCTTTTGATCTAAAGAAAATTTACTTGGCGGCATATCCGACCGTTATAACTGGTTTGGGAAGACGCAAACCGGAAGTTAATCAGGCTATTATTGATGCAATAAATGATGGTACAGTTCTTTTAAATTTTGTTGGACACGGCAGCCCGGAGCTTTGGACGCATGAACAAGTTTTTGTTCAAAGTGTAACTATTCCTCAATTAAAAAATAAAGATTATTTTTTCTTAACAGCTGCAACTTGCGATTTCGGGTATTATGACAAAACCGGCGGACAAAGTTCCGCAGAAGATTTAGTGTTGAAAGAAAATTCCGGTGCAATTGGTTCTCTTTCCTCCGTAAGACCGGTTTATTCAGATCAAAATGCCGCTTTAAATAATAGTTTTTATACTAACATGTTAAAGAGTAAAAGAGATACATTGAATCTTCCTATTCCCATTGGAAAAGCTTATTTTTTAACAAAGACTATTTATAATGATCCAAACTCTTTAAAATTTCATCTTTTTGCCGATCCGACAATGAGATTACAGATACCGCAAGAAAATGCTTCGGTTGATTCTATTAATCATGCTTCAACTTCTACAGTTCCGCAAATAAAAGCATTAGGGAAAGTTAATCTTACCGGAGCAGTACGTAATAAAGATAATTCAGTTAAAAGTGATTTTAACGGAGAAGGTATTTTAACAATTTTTGATTCGCAGAGATTTGTAACTTATAATGATTTTGGTCCGGACTTCCGAGTAGTACAACAAGGAGGAATAATATTTAAAGGAAGAGTTAGCGTTGCCAACGGAATATTCTCAACAAGTTTTATTGTACCTAAAGACATTTCCTACGAAAATAAAAACGGGAAAATTGTTTTTTATTTTTTTAATAATGAAAGTGACGGAGTTGCGGTTACTTCCAATATAATAATTGGAGGGACTGATTCTACAATTGTAAATGACGGCAAGGGTCCCGAAATAGAAATCCGGTTTGATGATCTGCAGAACGAAAGCGGATACTTAGTTAATCCGAATTCATCTTTATTGGTAAAACTTTCGGATGAAACGGGCTTAAATACTACCGGCTCCGGTGTCGGGCATAAGCTGGAAGCCGTCTTAAATGACAATGAAGCCAACACAATCGATCTTTCAAATTATTTTACCGGTGATCTTGATGCTGAAGGGAAATCGGGACAAGTAAAATATAAATTCAACAGTTTGAGCAAAGGTGAAAACAAAATCCTTGTAAAAGCCTGGGATGTCTTTAACAATTTTTCATCTCAAAGTGAGTTCTTTAAAGTAGTTGATAACAATGGTTCAACTATCGATTATGTGATGAATTATCCAAATCCATCTAAAGGCGCAACTACTTTTACTTTTCAGCACAATATTGAAAAACCGATTTCGGTTAAAATAAAAATTTATACTATTGCCGGAAGAGCAATTGCGGAAATTGAAAAGACCAACATTCCTAACGACAGGTTTGTTAGAGTTGAATGGAACGGTAAAGACAAAGACGATAACGAAATTGCCAACGGAGTTTATCTTTATAAAATTATTGTAAATGCGGTTGATGGTTCGGTTACTCAAAATGTTATCGGTAAAATGTCTATTATCAAATAGCGCCCACAGTTATGGATTTTGTCACGAATAGTACTTTTAATAACTTTAATAATATATTTACTAACTATATAAAAATCTATCTCCTATGGAGGAAAAAGAATGAAAATGCTCTCAAAAATATTAATGCTTAGCCTGGTAATGATTAGTCTAACAAAAATTACCTACGGACAGGGTGAAGCGGCGGTTCCGTTTTTATTATTGGCGCCTGATTCACGTGCTGGCGCTATGGGTGAAACCGGAACAGGGTTGGCTGATAATTCAGCAGCTATTTTTTGGAACCCTGCCGGTATTGCTTTTTTAACCGGACAAGAAGCAAGCGTAACGCATAGTAACTGGCTACCACAATTCAAACTTGATTTATTCTACGATTATTTGACATACAGAAATTATATTGAAAGTATTCAAGGAAGCATAACTTCAAGTATTACTTATATGAACTATGGTGAATTTGTTCGTACAGGTCCCGATTCTCCCGATCCAATTGGAACTTTCCGTTCATTTGATGCCGCACTTACACTTGGTTATGCTACAAAACTTTCCAGCGATTGGGGACTGGGATTAAATTTCCGGCTTATTCACAGCAATCTATCCGATAAACCTACTGCCCAAGAAACCGGTTCAGGTGTAGCAACAAGCGTTAGTTTTGATATAGGCGCAATGTGGCGTCCTACTTCATTTTATATCCCTTGGCTTGATGAAGATATGAGTAACCGGTTTAGTATAGGTATGAATTTAAGCAATATCGGTCCGAAGATTTTCTACATTGATAAAGCCCAGGCTGATCCTATTCCAACCAACCTTCGGTTAGGATTTGCAACCATTCTGTGGAAAGATGAATTCAACTCACTAACATGGACTTTAGATTTTAGTAAACTACTTGTAAACAAGCTGACTAAAGAAGAAATTATTGGGAAAGATACGGTTAGCGTAACAACGGTTGATCCCGTGTATCGCGCTTTATTTTCTTCATGGACAAATAAACCGTTCAGAGAAGAATTACGCGATATCGTCACTTCTGTGGGATTAGAATATTGGTATGGTTTGCCGGGCGATTTTCTCTTTTCAGTTCGCGGTGGCTTTTTTTATGAAGACCCTTCATACGGTAATAGAAAATTTATGACGGCGGGCGCCGGTATCCGCTATGATATTTATGGATTCGATTTCAGTTATATTTCAACAAGCATATTCAAGAACGGTGAGAATCATCCGCTTGATAACACGCTGCGATTTACTCTTTCCGTTGGCTGGGATGCAGTTGCGGATAAATCAACCGGGTTACCGCGGGGAATTTAATCTGAATGAAAATTCTAATCCAAAGGATGCTTTGCAAAAATTATTTTTTAGCAGCTTTAGTTTTATGTATGGGCAGTCTTTCTGCCCAAACTTTTATCGGAAAAATAAATCCTTTTCCGCAACAAATTATTGAAAACCGAAACGCGGTTGATACGATAAAAATTCTTACCGTTATGGTTGAGTATCAAAAAGATACTGATAATAACACTACCGGCGACGGCTCTTTTCATTCAATTTATGAAAAAGATTACGGCGACAAAATAATAGATCCATTACCGCATGATGTGAATTATTTCTCTAATCATCTTGAATTTGCTAAAAATTATTTTGCAAAAGTTTCAAACAGAAAAGCAAACGTCGTCTATCAATTTCTTCCCCAAATTATTACCGTTTCAAAAACGATGAGGAATTACTCTCCGCCTGTTAACTCAACTGATTTTACTGCAATGGCGGAATTTATGAAAGAAGTTTGGACACTTGCAGGAAATCAAAATCCAAATTTCAATTTTGGTGATTTTAATTTGTTCGCAATTTTTCATGCTGGAGTCGGTAGAGATATTTCGCTTCCCGGAAGTCTGGGCAATGAAAAAGATTTACCATCAGTTTATCTTGGATTGAACGCGCTTCAAAAATATTTTGGAACTTCATTTGACGGCATCCAAGTTGGTAACTCAAATTTCAAGATCAAAAACAGTATGATCCTTCCGCAAACAGAGAATAGGGAAATATCATCTTTCGGACAAACAAGTTTATTTCAAGTATCGATTAACGGATTGATCGCCGCAAACATTGCAAGCTACTTGGGCTTGCCGGATTTGTTCGACACCAACACAGGATTGAGCGCTATCGGTAAATTTGGCCTGATGGATGGTCAAGCGATTTTTGCTAACCGGGGACTTTTTCCACCGGAACCTTCCGCATGGGAAAAGATTTTTCTTGGTTGGGAAATTCCATTTGAAATTCCGGTGAGTGCTGGAAACTCAACGCATACAATTGCTCCGAGTTTAAATGCTTCGCATCAAATTTATAAAATCCCCATCAACGCGAGCGAATATTATTTAGTTGAATACCGCCAGCGCGATGTTAATCAAGACGGATTAAAAATTTCTTTTAAACAAAATAATGTTGATGTAACAAAAACTTTTGCGTTAAACGCCTATTCTTATTTTGAAGCGATTCCGGAAACCTTGCTTGCCGGCGTTACTACAAGCGTTGATGAATATGATTTCTCTTTGCCAGGCAGCGGAATACTCATCTGGCATATTGATGAAAAAGTAATTAATGAAAAAATTGCCGACAATAAAATTAACAGCGATAAAACCCACCGTGGAGTTGATCTGGAAGAAGCTGACGGGGTGCAGGAAATTGGAGAACAGTTCACTACAATTTTTGGCGACAAACTTGTTGGAGAAGGATCGGAATTTGATCTTTGGTATAAATCAAATACGGCAAAACTTTATCAGAATAAATTTTCAAGCGATACTCGTCCAAACACAAATGCGAATGACGGTGCAAACAGTTTAATCACTTTTCAAAATTTTTCTGATTTAACCGATCCTACGCAAATGACATTCGATGTGCAATTTGGCGGAGATGTGGTTAAACCGATATTTAAAAAAGCGATTGCATTACCTTCAACGGATAATAAGCTTACGTCAGTTAATTTTAACGGAAAGAATTACTTTTTTGTTTTATCAAATTCCAATCTTTATCAATTTGATGAGCAGGGGATTTTGGTTGATTCAATTTTAAATTTTTCTTCTTTCAAACCAACACTATTTCAAATTGATTCAGTACTTTACGTCGTTGGTCTTTTCAACTCTCCAAATTTGGTAACCCCTTTAACTCTTAATGTTAAAACAATCACGAATAGTTCAAATGGATTCTATTTATCGAATTACGACACTAGAGTTTCTACTACTCCTATTCATGTTGATTACAGAATTATTTTCAGATCACAAAGTGGAGAAATTCGTTCGATTGCTATTTTTCAGAATGGCCCAGGAGGTTACGGAAATCCTTACGACTTTCCTCAGCTGAATTCGCAGAAAATTGCTGGAGTATGGGCACAATATTCAATTTCAAAAAATGAATTAGCAAATCCTTATTGGACAAATTCAAAAACTTTTCAAGATGTTCTTTTTGATTTAGCTGTATCATCTTCATTAATTAATAAAGATGTTTTGATACTCCTCTCGAAGGAAAATTTTTATATTATGAACGATGGCGGAGAAATGATTTCCAAATTTTCCGTAAATGGCAGCCCAACATCTTTCTCTCTTGCAGATTTGAAACAAGATGGAAGTAACTACATCCTCTACACAAATGGAACAAACTTGGAAGCTTATAATTTATCCGGCGCTTGCGCGGAAAATTTTCCATTCCGCGATCCGATGGGAGTTGGTTTTACCGGAACGCCACTTGCAGCTGATATTCAAGGAGATGGTAAAGCAGAGATTATTGCTGCAACAACTGATGGAAGAGTTTTTGCAATTGACGGTGGAACAGGAAAAGTGGTAAACGGTTTCCCAATTTCAACCGGAAAGAGTTTAACTTCTACTCCAATTTTATTTAGTGATAGTGGAAAAGTTTCTCTTGCAGTTTTGAACGAAAATTCATTTTCTGCTTTTAATATAAGCAGTACGAACGGAAAGTATTTCTGGTCAGAAGAAAATGGGAATTCGTGGAATAATTCTTTTATTGAAAAAGCAGCAAACACAAATTCAATTTCGGAATTCTTTCCAAAAGCCAAAGCATACAACTGGCCCAACCCGGTGTACGATGGACAAACGTTTATCCGTTATTATGTTTCGGAAGATTCAAAGATCAATATTAAAATATTTGATTTAGCAGGCGATTTTGTTGCCGAATTAAACAATACGGCAATCGGCGGAATGGATAACGAAACGACCTGGAACGTAAACAACATCCAAAGCGGAATTTATCTCGCCCGCGTTGAAGCCACCGGAACAAGCGGTAAGACTGAATCAACTATTATCAAAATTGCTATTGTTAAATAGGACGCAGATTTGTTAAGATCGCTTATGATGTTTTAAGATTTAAATCATAGCGAATCATAATTAATCATAAAAAATCAGCGTCCCATTAAAAGTTATTATATGAAAAAAATTTTCCTTTTTCTGATCTTATTTATCGCAACAACTTTCCCTCAATTCACGGAATTTCATCCTGAACTGAATTGGTTTACGTTGAAAGGGGAACATTGTGTCGTCCATTATCACGAAGGCGCTGAACGCACGGCAAAAGTTGTTGCAAAAATCTGTGATGAAGTTTGGCAGCCGATCACCTCGCTTTATGAATACGAACCTGAAACCGTTCACTTTGTTATAAAAGATTTGGACGACTACTCAAACGGTGCGACGTATTTCTTCGATAACAAAATTGAAATATGGGCAAGCGCTCTCGACTTTGATTTACGCGGCGCGCACAATTGGCTGCGCAACGTTATCTCTCACGAGTTTACACACATGGTGCAAATTCAAGCATCAATGAAGGCTACAAGAAGAGTCCCTGCTCTTTATTTACAAATGCTGAATTATGAAGATGAAAGGCGTCCCGATATTCTTTACGGATTTCCGAACGTTATTATTTCGTATCCAATTGCCGGAATTAATATGCCCGCCTGGTTTGCAGAAGGAACCGCACAATATATGCGGAAGGAATTTGATTACGATAACTGGGATAGTCACCGCGATATGATTTTACGCAGTTACGCGCTTGATGGAACTATGCTGACGTGGAATCAAATGGGAGTTTTCGAAAAAACAAGTTTGGGAAATGAATCGGTTTATAATTCCGGTTTTGCATTAACGCGGTATCTTTCTCAAAAATATGGAGAAGATAAACTTCGCGAAGTTTCAAAAGCTCTCGGCAAATTAAAGAACTTCACTATTGATGCGGCTTTTGAAGATGTGCTCGGCAAAAACGGAAATGAAATTTATGGCGAGTGGAAAACTTTTGTAACGAACGATTATAAAGAAAGAACAAAAAAGATTTACGAAAATCTGGTTACCGGAGAAAAAATAGATTCACTCGGCTTTGGTAATTTTTATTCTTCCTTTTCAAGTGACGGTAAAAAGATTTATTACATTTCAAATCAGTCATCGGATTATTTCAGCCCATCTTCAATCTATGAATTCAATCTTGAAACAAAAGAGAAGAAAGAACTTACTACCGGTATCCGTTCAACATTTAGCTTTATTTCCGGTACGGACAAAATTATTTACGCAAAACTTTCGGAGGATAATCCGAATTGGTATAACGTCCATGATTTATACGTGTATGATGTTGCTTCCGAAAAGGAAATCCGTTTAACTAATGGCATGCGCGCCAATCAACCGTCTGTTTCTAACGATGGGAAGCAAATTGTTTTTCTGTTTCAGAAAGACGGAACTTCTAATCTTGGTATTGTAGATATTGACGGAAAAAATTTTCATCAAATAACTTTTTTACAAAACGGCGAGCAGGTTTATAATCCGAAATTTTCTCCCGATAATTCATTCGTCGTTTTTGATTATTCATATATCAACGGTCGCGATATTGGAAAGGTAAACACTGACGGAAGTAATTTTTCATATCTCTTAAAAACAGAAAATGATGAACGGAATCCGGTGTTTGATAAGGACAATAATTTAATTTACACTTCTGATAAAACCGGCATTTATAATCTTTATCAACTTGACGCGAACACCAAAGAAGAAAAACAGCTTACAAATGTTACCGGCGGCGCTTTTATGCCGGCGATTGATGAGCAGGGAAATATTGCCTACAGCGGTTATACTTCGAGCGGGTATAAAATATTTCTTCTCAAAAAAGACGAACAGAAAAATATTACTGCGGAACAATCTTATGTAAGAAAAAATAATCCACCGATCGGGGATGATAAACCGAATGGCGACTTTGTTAAATTCGATTTGAACAGGTTGAAGAAATTTAACGACTATGAAACACCCGATTACAAATCTGAAAAATATACAGGCGCTTTTTCCAAGTTAACGTTCTTCCCGTTTTTACGTTACGATAACTATAACACTTCAAATAAGTTAACAGAAAAATTGAAACCGGGTTTGTATGTAACTTCAAGTGATATGCTCAATCGCTATTCGCTATTTGCAGGCGCTTCGATCAATTCACGTTTTGAGCGCGATCTTTTTATGACGTTTGAATACCGGAACAAATTGCCGATTCTTTTTTCGCTTGGATTGAAACCTGAGATGTCGCTCGAACTCTTTAACATCAGTAGAAAAGCGAACGTCGATATTTTAATTGAAGATTTGGCATCGATCAAAACCGATGTAACCTATAGTTTATTTGAAGTTGATGTTGCTGCCAAACATCGTATCTTTACCCGCGCGCATATGCTGGAGTTAAGATATGCTTATAGCCGTTACACGGCAACTATCGGAGGTTTTATTTTTCCCGGAACGTCCGATCTTTATCCGACAAATTACGATACGTATTTAATTGGTAGTAACTTTCAGTTAAAATATAATTTTGAAGCAATGAAAATATATATTGATAGCGACATCAATCCGATTGGCACCGATCTCGAGTTAAAATATAATTATGAAATTAACCGCTTTAATCCTGACGGCAATTATCAAGTTGTAGATGGTATGTTGAAACCTCTTTATAGAAAATTTGATTATCACAAACTTGAACTTACTACACAAACGCATGTTCCGGTATTTAAGAATAATACTCTTTCGTTAAAAGTTAGAGCCGGTTCTATTTTAGGTCCAAGCGTTCCGGATTTCTTTGATTTCTATCTTGGCGGTTTAGTCGGAATGAAAGCGTATCCCTTTTATGCAGTAAGCGGAAATGAAATTTTATGGATGAATCTTTCATACCGTTTTCCGCTTTGGCGCAATATTGATGCACGTATCGGCTATTTATACGTTGATAAAATGTTCGTCTCGATTTATGGCGATATCGGGAATGCGTGGACAGGAAAAATTCCTGCTGGTAAAACATTTAAAAAAGGCGCCGGTGCAGAACTTCGGATTGCACTTAATTCATTTTATCTTTTTCCTACAAGCGTTTTCTTTAATGCCAATTACGGTTTCGATAAATTTACAAGAGAAGTTCGTTCGCAAACTGTTCAGTATGGTGGTGAATGGAGATTTTACGGCGGTATCCTTTTCGGGTTTGATTTTTAGTAGGCAATAGGCTGTAGGCTGTAGGCAGTAGGCTGTAGGCAGTAGGCTGTAGGCTGTAGGCTGTAGGCTGTAGGCTGTAGGCTGTAGGCAGTAGGCTGTAGGCTGTAGGCTGTAGGCTGTAAAAAAAGTAGTTAACAAAATATGAATTTTTTATTCTTACTTCTGTATTCTTAACTCTTAAACATTAATATGTGAAATGAAAAAATTATCTTTAGTTTTATTCGCAGTGCTTTTAGTTGGTAGTCGAATTTCTTTTGCTCAAGTAAATTCAAATGATAAGATCATCCTTACCGGGAATCTTCATTCTGATTCAAAAATATTATTTAATAATTCAGAAGCGCAAACTCAAAACATCTCTTTCCCGTCTCCAAATAAGAAATCACCGTTGATTGCCGGACTTTTGTCGGTAGTACTTCCCGGTGCGGGAGAAGTTTATACGGAAAGTTATTGGAAAGCAGCAATCTTTGCCGCTGTTGAAGTTAGCGCAATTGTTGTTGCAACTTCTTATAATAATAAAGGGGACAACCAGACCAACTATTTTCAAAATTACGCTGATGGACACTGGTCTATTAAACGGTATGCGGAATGGACGATCAAGAATGTCCAATTTATTAATTCTTCCGTTGATGCATCAAAGTATAATGTTATCAATAGCGACGGCTCGGTCAATCATCCCGAACTTAACAGGCTTGAGCGCGATCTTGGTTCAGGATATTCGCACGCCTTACCACCTCACGGAGAGCAGCAATATTATGAATTGATTGGGAAGTATCCGCAATACAGTCATGGTTGGGATGATGCGAACCAAAGCGAAACCGATTTTCATCTTCTCTCGCAAAACTTTCTTGATTATTCCAAAATGCGAGGCAAAGCAAATGATTACTATAATATTTCCGACAAAGCTGTAATCGGAATATACATCAACCACCTTCTTTCGGGTTTGGATGCCGTTTGGTCGGCGATCTCTTTTAATAAAGATGTCGCAGTAAATATTAGAGTGAACCAGATTAATACCGGTGATAACTTGACTTTCTATCCAACGGTTTATGTGCAGTATAGTTTTTAGTGGTCAGGTGGGCAGTAGTTTTTAGTCAATAGTCGGTAAATAGTGATAAACCTTTTGTCATTCGTTTAAACTCCATCCTATCAATCTTTCAATTTTGTAATCATGCAATTTTGAAATCATTCATTCCTGCATTTTTTATTCCTTTACATTTTCTAAATTTATTTCTATCTTTTATCTAAAGAATTCAATTCATTAAAGTATCAGGAGGATGTGATGCCGGATCTTGAGAATGAAATTGAACATGATCTTCGTACTAATCCTAAGTACTTATCTTTCTTTGCTCAATACAACAAAAGTAGTATTGATAATTTTATCGACTTTTACAAAAAGAAAAAAGCCGGGTGGTTAACGTACGGCAAAACATACCTGGAGAATGAACAATACAGAATTCTGAAATACAATGAAATTGCAGAACAAAAATTGTGGGAAATTCAGCAGGTAAAGTTGTTTGATACCCAGTGTTTATGGCGTGCCGAGCAAATCACTATCCCGGAAATTAAAACAAGTTATGATTTTTTATACTGGGAAAAAGTAATTGAAACTTGTCCTTTCCTTTCTCCCATTTCTGAAAATGAATTTAACTTGTACAGAGAATATATCCTTACTGAAGATTCCAATTTAGAAGCTGATCCTTTTCATTGGACTTTTGATGGATGGCAGGAGTATAATACTTTTAAATCGCTGTATCAAAGCGATGATGATTCCGAACTTGATTCTCCGGAGTGGTACCTTTATTATAATAACATGCGCTGCGGAAACCCATGTTTACAACTACCTGACATACGGGGTGAAAAAGAAGGTTTTTACCGTAACTTATATTTTAATAGACCTGAAGTTCAAGCTAGCAAAAATAAATTTCAAAAAGAGATGGATCACCGTCCTTATTTTTATTATGATCAGGGGAGTAATTTTTTAGATTTTTTAACCAGATTTGAAGAGCGAAAGGTAATTGAATATGCTAAAATTATGAATTACGTCAATGACCGTGATGACGATGATGAATTAGATAGCGCTTTAGAGACCTTAAAAAAAGCCGAAGAAAGGGTGGAAATTGACTCAACAAATGATGATTGGAGAACTGCAATAATTAAAACTGCTAACCTTTACACCAAAAGGAAAATCTATGCTGCACTTGAAGATGCATACTGCAGTTATCTACGGTGGTTAAAACTTGGCATTGCGTTTAAGACTCATCAAGATGAAAAAAGAATTAGTAATACTAAAATTATGGTGAATACTTTGAATGAAAGCATTATCACGGGCAGGATGCTGAACAATGAACCGGCAGATTTTAATTTTTAGTTAAGTGACCGTGGTTTCCGCTAAAAGTGAATCCACTTTTTATGGAAGTGGTTAGTTGTTGCCAACTTTCCAAATTTCTTTCTTTACATTTTACCAATTTATTTTTATTTTCATCTAAGAGATTTTAACCATTAACTAATTAGGGTTACGTTATGGAAATAAATGAGGCTGAACTTGAAAAAGAGATAGAAGAAGATCTTCGTACAAATCCAAAGTACCAGGATTTTTATCAACAATATCGCCCTTCAAGCATAGAGGACTTTATCAAAGGATATATAAAAAAGAAAATGCTTTGGATTAAGTACGGTGAACTTTATGTTCAAGGAGGGCAGAAAAGAGCGCTGAGGTATAAAACAATCGCAAAGCAGTTACTGTGGGAAATACAGCAGGTAAAACTATTTGATATGCAATGTTTTTGGCGTGCTGAGCAGCTCGAAATTCCCGGAATAGCTATTACCCAAGATTTTATTTACTGGGAGAAAAACATCGAGAACTGTCCCTTCCTTCCTCCCATTTCTGAAGAAGAGGTTAATCTCTATAAAGAATATGCCCTTACTGATGACGCCGATATTCCTACCGGTTATTTCCACTATGGATTTGAGGATTGGCAGCATTACGACGAAATTAAACGTTCGTTTGTAAATCAAGACGACGACTATGTTACTGCTCCTGATTGGTACCTCTTTTATTATAACCGGCGCGGCGGAGCTCCCTGTGCTTATCTGCCCGACATTAGAGGAGATAAGGAAGACTTTTATTTTGCTCTATGGAGAAAACACCATTACCCGATCTCTACTCAACCATCTCCGCAGTCCGTGGAGACTCGTCCCAGCTTTTCATATTATGATGATAATAATATCCGTGAATTTGTTAACCGGTTTGAGAACCGTAAAATAAGAGAATATGCTGAGGTGATGATGGAAAATAATGAAGCTGAAGACGATGAAGATTTATTAGAAGCCATTACTACTTTAAAAGCTGCTAATGAACGAATTGAGATTGTGGCAGAAAATCTGCCATGGAGAGATGCCATTATGAAAACCGTAGAACTTTATGAAAGGCAGAAAGTATACGAGGAACTTGACGGGGCGTATAACAGTTATCTTCAGCGGCTTAAACTCGGTATTGCTTTTGAGACAGATGAAGATATCGCGTTTTATAAAAATTTAGCCGATCTTCAAAGGCGTCATCTCCTCGAAGCTCGTAAACTTAACAACGAACCGGAGGATTTTAACTTTTAGTTTGGTGTTGGCTTATTAGTGGTTGGTTACCTTGACTATTTGTTGGGAAGATTATATACATAAGAGCTTTAAATTGATTTAAGAAGAAGGATGAACGAGATTTGATTTGCAGAGTTATTTTGAAATCTTTTTATTTCTCAAATCGTTAATCCTTGCCTGTCCCGCCATAGGCGGTGGTTCGTTATTTGTTTTATGCAATTGACCAATGATTGATGTCCAATGTCCACATAGGTGCTTAACAATTTCTTAAGCCAGTAGTAGTTGGATTGTAATATTTAATTATCATATTAATGCACTAAAAATCTTGGGTGTTAACCTCGCAACACAATTGTTTCAGAAATAATTGTCATAATTACATATAAACTATATGAGGTTCGTTGTGAAAAAACATTTACTGCTTTTCATGTTCTTTGTACTTATTATTTTTGGACAGGTGGGATGGGGGCAGTTGTACTGGAGAACAGACGGAACTAGTGGAACTTGGACTGGAGCTAACTGGTCAAATCCGGCTTCTGCAACAGGTGGTATTGCTTGGACAGATAATACAGATGCGATTTTTAGTGCTAATTCTACTTTAACTTTTGTTACAGGAACTTCTATTGGAAATGTTACAGTTAATGATGGGATTACGGTTACTGTAACTGCTGCGGGAACTTTAAGCATGAATGGTTCAGTACGCACTTTCAATATAGGTACTGGTTCTACTCTTACTTGGAATTCTCAAACTGTCACAGCGAACAGTGCTGCAGGAATAACAAAAAGTGGATCGGGAACTTTAAGCCTTGGAGCTTTGACTTTTACTACAAATATGAATGGCGGTTTCACCCTGAATAATGGAACTGTTATAGTCTCAGGTGTTAAAGCATTTGGTAATGGAGGACTTACAATTAGTGGTGGGACGATACAATCTTCTGGTAGTAGTGCTTTCACCCCAACATCTATTACAATTGGCGGTGATTTCATGTTCACTGGTACAGGTAATGACGTTTATGGAGCAAATGTATCGCTTGGAGCGGCTACTCGTATAATAACAAATAGTGCAAGTGGCAATCGCCAATTTTCAGGTATTATCTCTGGAAACAGTGGAATAGGGTTAACTATAAATGGTGTGGGTGCTGGATCGATAATTCTTAGCGGTGCTAACACATATACAGGCTTAACAACCGTTTCGGGGAGTATATTACAATTGAATAGAACAGGAGGAACAACTCTTCCCGTCACTAATAATGCGACCATTAGTGGTGGAACTTTGCAAATATCGTCGAATCAAACTTTAAATAACTTAGACTTAGCATCTGGTGCTACCTTAATTGTAGATGCAGGTGTGACATTAACCATTAACGGTACTTTTACTAACAGAGGCGGTACAATCAGTGGAACTGGAACGATAGCATATGGAGCGAGCAGTACTTTGGAGTACGCGGGTGCATCTTCACAAACGACAACAACTGCAGAATTTCCTACGTCTAGTGGACCAAACAGTTTGACTATAAACAATGCTGCGGGTGTAATAATTAGTAACAGTGTTGCAGTAAGTGGCACATTATATATGCAAACAGGGAATCTCGCGATTGGCTCAAGCACTTTAACTATAAATTCTACCGGAATTGTATATTGTAATACAAGTGTAATTTCAGGAGCCGGTACTTTTACATTGTCTTCCGGTGCAACATTACATATTGGTTCTGCAGACGGGATTACTTCAAGTGGATCTACCGGAAACATACAAACTACTACTAGAAATTTTAATTCAGGCGCTTCGTATTACTATGATGGTGGTTTAGTTCAACATACAGGGAATGGACTGCCAAGTACAATTAGCGCAGTGTTATCGGTAAGTCAAAGTTATGGTTTAACTCTTGATGCTTCAACAACAGTGGCTACTGTTGATCTTGCGAATGGCAAGCTTACACTTGGATCAAATAATCTGACTTGTTCTGATTTCCCTCTTAATGTTTCAGAAGGGGATTATACTCGCACAACTTGGGTAGTCACCAACGGTTCAGGTTCCTTAAATTACTCGATAGGTGCTTCTACATCCAAAGTTCTACCTGTAGGAATTTCCACCGTTTATACACCGGTTACAATTACTAACAATAATGTTTCAACTGATAACTTTTCTGCTCTCGTTTCTTCCGATGCAAGTGGCAGTAACAGCGGTGCAGATAGAGTAAAATTATTGTGGACAATCGGAAGAGCAGGTTCTTCAAACTACACACCCGCATTTACCTGGCCGAGCAGTGTTGAAGGTGCAACTTTTTCCGCGAACAGAGCAACTTATGCACAACTATATGATGTTAATAATACTTCGTCTTCAATTGCAAGTACTCTAAGCGGTTCTGATCCTTATACAGTAACTGCAAATACTTTTGCCAGTAGCAATACAAGTTATACTATTGGTAACAATGCTGCAGCTCTGCCAGTTGAGCTAACCTCCTTCTTTGCATTAGTGCAAAACAAAACAGTAAGCCTTGCCTGGCAAACAGCAACGGAAGTAAATAACTATGGATTTGAGATTGAAAGAACCTCATCCCGTCCCTCTCCTTTGCAAGGAGAGGGTGGCGAAGCCGGGAGAGGTTGGGTTAAAGTTGGTTTTGTAAATGGGGCAGGCAATAGCAACTCACCTAAAGAGTATAGCTTTACAGATAAAACAGCAACTTCCGGTTTAAATGTTTACCGTTTAAAACAAATAGACAACGATGGTAAATATACTTATAGCAAAGAAGTAGAAGTAGATTTAGGAATGCCAACGGAGTTTTCGTTAGCACAGAATTATCCTAACCCGTTTAACCCGACTACAAGCTTACAGTACGCGGTTAGCAGTAAACAGCTTGTAACTATTAAGGTATTCGATATGCTTGGCAGGGAAGTAGCTGTACTTGTAAACGGAGAGAAAGAACCCGGCACATACACAGCAGAGTTCTCCACAACCGGACTGGCAAGCGGCACGTACCTTTACCGCATGCAAGCGGGAGGGTTTGTGCAAACTAAGAAGATGGTAGTTTTAAAATAGTTAGGAATTCCACTGGAACAAAACTTGTCGACTTACGAATGAAATCCCCGATGTTGGGGGATTTTTTTTAAGTTTAATGGAATGTAATTATTATTAAACGTGGGGTGGTTAATTCGGTTGATTATTAAACGAACTTAGATTATTTTAATCCAAGATAAATTTAAGTTAAATGAAAATTATTGTTGATACATCAGTAGTGATTGCGGTTTTATTAAATGAACATCATAAAACCGAATTAGTAGAAATGACAAAAGGTGCCGAACTATTTGCTCCAGGTTCTCTCTATTATGAGATAGGGAATGCTTTTTCTGCTATGATCAAGCAAAAGAGAATTCCAGTTGAAACATTGCTGCAAGCCATCGAATATTTTTTTGAAATTCCAATTACTTTGTTTGATGTAGATTTGAAAAATTCCCTTAAAATTTCCGAAAAGCATACTCTTTATGCATATGACGCTTTTTTTATAGATTGTGCACAAAGAAACAAAATGCCCTTGCTGACTTTAGATAAGAAATTAGCGCAAGCGGCTAAAGAAGAAAGAATTGAAATAATGGAGGTAAAAAAATGACTATTTACACTGATAACCAGGCTATTAAAAATTTTGCTTTACTTCTTGACGCAGCAAAAGTAGAAGGGAAAATTTTGATAAAAAGAGAAGATGGTTCAACTTTTGAACTTACACCTATTACCGAGAAAAAATCTCCTCTAGAAGTAAAGGGAATTGAATCTGATGTAACACAAGAGGAAATTCTTGATGCTATTAAGGAATCAAGACAAAGAAGATGGTAATACTCTAATAATTCAAACTCAACTTAATCCATCTTCTTTCTACGACTCTTGCGGGCAATTCCATGGAGAGGGGGAAAGGGAGAGGTCAGTAACGCTTTCTTATCAACTGTTCTTGAATTTCTCAAGTTCTTCCCATCGTTCAAATAGAAGTTTTACCGCGTGTTTGGCTTGTTCAAGTTGTAGGTTTAACTCGATTGTTTGCATTGCGTATTTTTCGTAAAAGTCGGGGGAAGAAAATATTTTTTCAATGCGTTCTACTTCAGCTTCGGCTGTGATTATATTTTCTTCAATTGTTTCAAGTTCTTTTGCTTCTTTCCAGGTGAGTTTTTTAACTTTTAATTTTTGTTTTTTCTCTTCGTTTTTTTCTTTTTGATCGGGGACGGATTCAACCTTAATTCTCGCTTTTCTTTTTTCAATGTAGTAATCATAATTACCTTCACTGAAATGGATGCTTCCATTATCTTCAAACGCAAGAATGCCGTTGCAAACGCGGTTAAGAAAATATCTATCGTGGCTGACAATTATTACACAGCCTTCAAAAGCAATAAGAGCTTCTTCCAGAACGCGCAACGTTGGCAAGTCAAGATCGTTTGTCGGTTCATCGAGCAGAAGAAAATTGCCGCCGTTTTTAATAATTTTTGCAAGAGTTAATCTGCTTCTTTCGCCTCCGGAAAGTCTGCCGACTTTTGTGTTTATTCGATCATCGGTAAAAAGGAATCGGCGCAAGTAAGTCCAAACGCCCATTTGATATTTACCGAACTTAATTGTCTCGCTCCCTTCTCCAATCGATTCAACAACGGTGTCTTCATCATTCAACAGGAGTCTCGCCTGGTCGATATAATTGAAATCGGTTTTTTCGCCAAGTTCTAATTTCCCTTTGGTGGGCGGGAGGCTGCCTAAAATAATTTTGAGTAAAGTTGTTTTGCCAGCTCCGTTCTTGCCGATTATTCCTAACTTTCTTCCCGCTGCAAAATCTAAATTCAAACCTTCAAATAAAAGTTTGTCACCGAGTTTGATGCCGACATTTTTTAGTTCAAGAACTTTTTTCCCCAATTTTTCTGCAGGAGGAATGATCATCTCAACATCCAATTCAACTTCTAGATTTTGTTGAGCGGCAACCTCGTAATAATTATCAAGTCTGCTTTTGGCTTTTGTTCGCCTTGCTTTTGGGCCACGCATCACCCAATCAAGTTCGCGTCGCAGAAAATTTTGCCGCTTACTTTCTTCAACTTCTTTTACTGCCTGACGCTCTGCTTTATTGATCAAGTAATCGGTATAATTTCCTTGATGCGAAAAAAATGTTCCGGATGATAGTTCAACAATTCTGTTTGCAATTCTATCTAAAAAATAGCGGTCGTGAGTAACAAAAATGCACGTGCCTTTATATTCTGTTAAAAAATTTTCAATCCATTCAATTGAATCGGTATCAAGATGATTTGTCGGTTCATCAAGGATTAGTAAATCGGGTTGAGAGATTAATGCGCGGCACAAAGCGACGCGGCGTTTTTCCCCGCCGGAAAGTGTAACAATTTCTCTTTCCGCTGCCGGTGCGCTTAATGATTTAATCAGCAGATCAATTTTCCTTTCAAGATTCCAACCGTCAATCTGCAAAATCTTTTCTTCAAGTAAATGTCTTTTGGTGGAATCATGGGAAAGTTCTTCATATTCTTTTAATAAAGCAACAATTTTGATTGCGCCGTCTAAAATATTTTCATGAACGTTTTTAGTTTCATCAAGAGTGAATTCCTGTGAAAGCATTCCGGTCACTAAATTTTTTTTCTTCGCAACTTCACCGGAATCAGGATTTAAAATTCCCGAAATCACTTTTAAGAATGTTGATTTCCCAGCCCCGTTTCTACCAACTAATCCAATTCTATCTCCTTCGTGAACGCTGAGAGACGCTTTATCAAGAATTACTTGTTCGCCAAAGCGAACTTCAAGTTCCATGGCTGTTAGGATTACAGGAGTTACGTTAGTTTTCATCAAGCTTTTAGTTTTTTGGTAATTGAAATGCAAGTATAACGAAATCGTTTATTCTTAGAAAATAATTTTCGTTTTAATACGTGAATAATCAGCTCTTTTATGTGGCAGATCAATAAATGTACATGTTATTAATCAATGGTCAATAAGAATTTGAAAGAGAAGGAGTGAATCGAAATTTTCTATTGGAAATGTGATATAGTGCTTTTTAAACTGAAAAGTGTAATATATTTGTAGTAACAAATTATTATAAATCTTTAACAAAAGAAGAAGGAAGTTATGAGGAAAACGTTTTTAGTTTTATTGGCATTTTTATTTTCTCTTTCTGTCAGTTTTGCCGGTGGTGGTAATAAATATGGAAAAGAAATAAGTCTTAAGGAAAAAACAAAAATTTCTGCAATTCTTGAAAAGCCGAAAGATTTTGTTGGTAAAAAAGTTTTAGTCGAAGGAAATGTTGTTGGCGTTTGCGAAAAAAGAGGCTGCTGGATTGAGTTGGCAAGCGATAAACCATTTCAAAAAATTAAAGTAAAAGTTAAAGACGGTGAAATTGTTTTTCCATTAGAAGAAAAAGGGAAATCTGCTTTGGTTGAAGGGCAAGTTTATGAAATTAAAATGACTAAAGAACAAGCTCTTGCAAGCGCAGAAAATGAAGCGAAAGAACACGGAAAAAAGTTTGATTCAACTTCTGTAACAGGCCCGGTTACTCTATATCAAATCAAAGGTATCGGGGCAATAATTAAGTAATCATTTTATCATTTATCATAAAAGGTTGTCAGAAACAAGATATCTGTTATTCTAAATTCTGTCCTCACCCTGCAGAATAACATTTTTCCGACAACCTTTTTTTATATTTAAGAGGTTTAGATGTTCGAGTGGCGAAAATGGGTACGAATTCTTCATAGAGATTTTGGGTATGTTGCGGCGGGGTTAACGGTAATCTATGCGATATCCGGCGTTGCTGTTAATCATGCAAATGATTGGAACGCAAATTATGCAATTGAAAAAACTACTATGAAAATTGATCCTATTCCCGATAGTATGCTTACATCCGAAACTCTAATTACCGATATTCTTGCGAAAGTTGGAGAAAAAGGAAAGTTAAAAAGTTTCTTTTTACCGGATTCAAACAACATTAATATTTTTGTTGATGGAAATACAATCTCGGTAAATCTCAAAAAGGGAGAAATCTCTCAAGAAAAGATTCATAGCCGGACGGTAATTCGAGAAACAAATTTTCTTCATTTAAACGCTCCTAAAAAAATATGGACCTTGATTGCTGATCTTTTTGCAATTGCGTTGGCATTTCTTGCTGTTTCCGGCTTATTCATGATCAAAGGGAAAAATGGAATAAAGGGGAGAGGCGCATGGCTTACGGCAATTGGGATTCTCATTCCCGTTATCTTTCTGATAATATATTATTATAGACTTTTTTAAGCTATTCGGCTTATTAGACTAACAAGATATTTACCTAATTTAGGTATATTTGAACCGCGAAAATAAGTTTTTTTGAGTTCAATTTTCTAACCGGAAAAATACTCCACTGCACAATGGTATTACTAGTTTCCACATGTTGAAAATCTTGGGGGCTTTTCAGGTCTTAAGAACAAACAAAACAAAACCGCACGCAACGGATATTTCCGTTTCAGTTTAAACTTCACACAAAATAATTATGGAATAAATGATCGATGATAAGTACAAGTAATCTCTCTTTAAGTTTTGGCAAACGAATATTATTTGAAGAAGTAAATCTAAAATTTACTCCCGGCAACTGTTACGGCATAATCGGTGCAAACGGTTCGGGGAAATCAACTTTTATAAAAATCCTTTCGGGAGAAATAGAGCAAAGCTCAGGCGACGTAATTATTACACCGGGAAACAGACTTACAACGTTGAACCAAAATCAATTTGAATTTGATGAATACCAGGTGCTTAAAGCGGTAATGGTTGGACACAAAAGACTCTTTTCCATCATGGAAGAAAGAGATGCGTTATACGCCAAGCATGAGTTTAGTGATGAAGACGGAATGAGAATTGCGGAACTTGAAGGAGAATTTGCCGAGTTATCCGGTTGGGAAGCAGAATCGGAAGCAGCAGAATTATTAAGTGGATTAGGAATTGCCGATGAACTTCATTCTAAATTGATGAAAGACTTATCGGGAAATGGAAAAGTAAAAGTTCTTTTAGCGCAGGCGTTATTCGGCAACCCCGATATTTTACTTCTCGATGAACCGACAAACCATCTTGATATTATTTCCATCGGCTGGCTTGAAGATTTTCTTGAAAAGTTTAAGAATACGGTAATTGTTATTTCGCACGATAGACATTTTCTCAATCAAGTTTGTACACACATTGCTGATATTGATTACGGAAAGATACAAATGTACACGGGCAATTATGATTTCTGGCTGGAGAGCAGCCAGTTAGCCGCTAAACAAGCAAAGGATGCAAACAAAAAGATCGAAGCGAAAATGGTTGAACTTCAGGAATTCATTTCTCGTTTCAGCGCAAATGCTTCAAAATCAAAGCAGGCAACTTCAAGGAAAAAACAACTCGAAAACTTAACACTTGAAGACATTAAACCTTCATCCCGTAAAATGCCGTACATTGCTTTTAAACCGGATCGCGAAGCAGGAAATAATGTGCTGGAAATTTTGAATCTCACAAAAAAATCCGGTGAAGAAACTCTTTTAAACAACCTGACTTTTAAAGTTGAAAAAGGAGATAAGATTGCATTTGTTGGTCCGAATGACTTAGTAAAATCCACCCTATTTAATATTTTAGCTGAAAGAGATAAAGCATATACAGGAAATTTTGAATGGGGTCCAACGATTAAATTAGCTTATTTTCCAAAAGATAACACAGAATATTTCAATGTCGATTTAAATCTTATTGAGTGGCTCCGCCAATATTCAAAAGAAACTGATGAAACTTATATCCGCGGATTTCTTGGAAGGATGCTTTTTAGCGGGGAAGAATCGTTGAAAAAAGCTAAAGTACTTTCCGGTGGAGAACGTGTACGCTGCCTATTTGCGAAGATGATGCTCTCCGGTGCAAATATGCTTATTTTTGATGAACCGACAAATCATCTTGACCTGGAAGCCATATCCGCATTGAACAATGGTTTAATCGATTTTAAAGGAACTATATTATTCAGTTCGCACGATCATCAATTTATTCATACAATCGCCAACAGAATAATTGAGATTGTTCCTTCCGGATTGATAGATAAGCGAATGACTTTTGATGAATATCTGCATGATGAAGGAATAAAGAAAATTCATTATGAAGTTTATCATGCTTCTGCAATAAACCTTTGATATGCGCTTGCTAACTGAATGCTGTTGTTATACGGTTAAAGTAATAATCCAAATGATTTAGAAATAACTACTCATGCTTTTGAGTAGTTATTTCAAGTGAAGTTTATTTCAGTTTTAGAGCAAACTCATAAACTTGGTCCGCATGTTTTTCAACATCAACATCCCTGATTACTTTTGCGATGTTCCCGTTTTTATCAATAATAAAAGTAACCCTGCTGTCAAAACCAAGCGCGTTTAATACGCCATAAGCTTTTGAAACTTCCTTATTTTCATCGGAAAGAAGGGGGAAGTTTAAACTGTAAGAATCAATAAAAGATTTTATCTTTTCTTTTGTATCAACACTAATACCAAAAATTTCAATTCCATTATTTCTGAATTTGGAAATATTATCTCTTATTCCACATGCTTGTCCTGTTTTCCGCACATATTTAAAGGAAGACAAAAAAGATTAGAAAATAGCATAAAAGCTGAATTTATCTTCCAAGTTAGACTGACCCGCGGTAAATTACGGGCATGTATATTAGAAAA
>Ga0172379_10003365_pt1 | contig 25637 bp, 20 predicted proteins | sample GrowelOW334metaG_FD_119756 | JGI IMG/M metagenome (GOLD analysis project Ga0172379, IMG submission 119756) | Groundwater microbial communities from an aquifer near a municipal landfill in Southern Ontario, Canada - Groundwater well OW334 metaG | ecosystem: Environmental > Aquatic > Deep...
ATTGGCGTCGCTTGCTGTTCCGGAAAGGGTGAACGAGGTAGATGAAGCGCTGGTAGCGGCCGCCGCTGTCGGCGAGGTTATGGCTACTGACGGCGCGGTGTTATCGAACTGCACGGTCAGCGTATCGGTCGCGGTATTGCCTGACGCATCGTGGGCAACTACGGAAATGATGTTACTGCCGCTCGATAATGAAATGTTGGAAATAGACCAGTCGGAGGTACCGACGGCTGTGCCCGAACCGCCCCGGTCGTTCACCCAAGTCACTGATGTTACGGCAATGTTGTCAGTCGAGGTGCCGGACAGATTTATGGGCGTGGTGGAAGCATCATAGGTAGGGGACGAAGTCGGACCGGTGATTGAAATTACCGGCGCCTGACTGTCGGATAAGGTGGTGCCGCTGGTTGTCGCATACGCTGAATAGTTATAGAAGGAATCAAATGCCCTGATAAAATAATCATAGGCCGTATTAGTCGACAAGCCGGAGTCGGAATATGATAGTCCGGTCGAGGTTGCGATAGGCGCGCTCGAAGTGCTGGTGCGATAAAGCTGATAACCGGCAACCGTACCATTGTCGGCCGAAGCGTTCCAGGAAAGATCGATCGCGGACAACGAAGTGGCGCTCGCCGTAAAAGACCCTGGCATCGTCGGCGCCTGATCGTCAGCGATCGTTATCGAGCCATTCTGCCAGGTCGCCGGTATCTCGGTCAAAGTCGGATCCATCAGATAGTTCGACTGAAAATAAAGGTTAGTGGTAGTGCCGACAACATCTAGCGTATGAAAATAAAGATGCGCGATAGTACTGGTCGACGTAGTGGCTACGCCGTTGATCGTCTGGCGATTGATGCCAAAAATTAATCGTCCGGCCGGATTAGTCGTAGTGGCAAAATCAACCGCGTCAGCACCGAAATTAGAGACAAGGCCGCCATCGGACGCATCGATAAATTGGATCACTAAAGGGTCAAACCGCAGATGAAAAGAAACACCGAACAAATCGGTCACCTGATCAAGCTTGACGTCGATGGTCATATCCTCATTAGGTGCGGTTGAGGTGGCCGAGGGGCTTAAATATACCGTTTCAGCCGATGCTGAAAAGGCAGCAAATACAAAAAAAATGCTAAAAATAGGCAAAAATAATATAAATGATTTTTTTAAATCGGTTGACATTTTTTAACAATTATGCTAATATATAATCTTAAAATTTAATTTTATAGTAATTTGATTATTTAGTCAAAGCTATAAAATTGACATAATGCTCTTTATATCGTTGGACGTCAGCCGGATAAACGGACAACCACATACAATCCATCATCAACGCTCATCCCACAGGAGGGACAAGACATGAAGAGAACGGATCTGGTCGGTGTGTTGTGCCTGTTGTTAGCAGGAATCAACGTACTCATCCCGCTCATCGGTTGCGGTGGTGGTGGCCCTACCGGCACCAGTGTCAACCTGATCGGGAATGTCGATCACTATCGGCACATAACCTACAAACTGGCCGATGGTGAGCGGACGGGGCAGATCTTCGTTCCGATTTTCAGGCAGCCCCGAAAAGACGAGTACGGGAAGTTCAGAGTCTACGAGGAAGTCATCGAACAGATGAATGTCCTGGTCAGCCGGCAGGCGGATAATTCGGTCACCCTGACCATGCTGCCTCCGTCTGGGGTAAGCCTCGAGGGCGGACAGTACTACTTGTTCGGCAACGAATTTCTGGTGCCGAGCTACTCGGCGGAGAGCCCGGCGGGAAGCCAGGATATCGTCGAATCGCGCGGACCAAATCGAGCAACAGAGTCGGTCCGTCGCAGCCAGGGAATCACCAATAACGCAACGCAGTTCATGGCCGGCGCGACCTTCGTCCCCGGGAACCGTATGAACGGCGGCAAAATAACCCTGCCCAACCCGCCGGCAAACTTCGAGTTCAACCTGCTGATCACCACCATTCCGGTGGAAGATCTGCGGGCTCTCGCGGCGGCGGTAAAGGCGGCGCCCAAAAGGAAGTAAACGGTAAGAAATTGCCCCGCTTCGATCCGAAAAACGGATCGAAGCGGGGCATTTATATTTCCGAACTGCTCCGGCTCGACGCGACTTACTGCGTCGCCAAGCCGTAAAGTAAGACTCGGAAAATCATGATATCGAGCATGTCGACGATTCCATCGCCGTTGAGGTCGCCGAGCTCGACCTCGTCCCGTGGGTATTTCGGGAAATCAATCCCGGTCACCTGCGGACAATCCGCCCAAGTAAGACGCGGATTGGACGGAATCCTGCCGAACAGCGTCCTCAATTTCATCATGTCAAGGCCATCGACGACAGCCATGTTGATGAAATCGCGCTCCCATCCGATAAAGTTCCCTCTGATGAAAAAATTTGGGAGGGATACGATCAGCGTGTTGTCCCAAAGGACGACCGCTTGAGACGCATAAATTGGAAGGTCTCGCTGTACATTATCGACGCAATAGGTTGTTCTGTCCAATGACAGCACCTGCATCCTTGACGCGGCCTGTGGTGTCGGCGCCACGTCATTGATCGAAGTTTGGCTTGAATACAGCCGGCGTTCCCGGATACACCATGGCGCCGGCTGGCCGCTTCCATCGCACAGGACGAGCGATTCATTGTCCGTCCAACTCGGCGGAGTCTCGATGAAGGCCGTTGCTGCGTGTGCTTGTTGGCCGGTCGCACATATCGCCAATAGCGATACGGAAAAACCGGCAAGAAAAACCAACATCGATAAGGCTGGCGCGACGGTCGTAAAAAGCAGCGACCCACCGGTCATCAGGTCCACAAACCACCAATACCTTCCCTTTCTCGTTTTTTGTCTCACCGGTACCGACATGCTCATGACATCCTCACTTTCTCCCAGAAGTTTGATTGTAAGGTGCGTCGTTTCGCGGTCGTTCTTCATCTTCTGGGATTAGTTGGATGCCGAACGGCGCCGTGAACGAAATCGATGTATTTTAATTTGGTTTCTTAAATATATTAAATAATCGATAGTAAAGGATCGTTATATACTACACTCTCAATAGCTCATTGTTACCGGTGCTGACTTGTCTGATTCGTTATTTGCCTGATCTTGGGCGCTGATGGCATATACGTAGGTTCCTCGTGCGGCCAGGCGGTCATAATAGCTCGTATTTCTGGTAGCACCTAACTTAACACCGTCGCGATATACGTTGTATACAATATTCCCCGCCCGGTCGTCAAGCGATCTATTCCAATAGATTCTCATCAGATTCGTCGTCCTCGCATCCTGGAACGCGCGCAAACCCGCGGGGACAGCCGGGGCGGCGGTATCAGGGGCGTAAGTGACGCTGACCTGGTTCGAGCGTCCGGTCTCATTACCGGCTGTATCATAAGCTTGTACTTCGTAATAATTCGTTCCAAAGACGGTCAGATTTTCAGCGAAACTTGTTCCGGTCGTAACTGTCAGGACCGATCCGTTCTTATAGACCCGGTATTTGATAGCGCCGTAGCGATCATCGACGGAACGGTCCCAGTAAAGCCGCACCTGGTTCGGATAATATGCGTTATAGACGGAGCGCAGATTCTTAGGCAAGGTCGGGGCTATATCGTCTCTTGCATATGGCTGCACAATTGTGTTTGTTCTGGCGGATTCATTTCCAGCCCAATCGACCGCGGACACTTGATATATGTAGTAACCGGGTTCTTTCAGATTTTCAGAAAAGGCACTATAACGGCTTTCGGCGATCAATTGATTGTTTCGGTAGATATAATAGCGCAAACCTGGCCGGTCATCGGTCGAACCGTTCCAATATAGCCGCACCGTCCAGGGATAATATGAATTATAGACATTCCTGAAATTGGCCGGCTGCGTCGGCGCGGTCGTATCCGGTGTCGCCTGGGTCCGCAGATTCAGCGCGCTCGACTGATATGAATTATTGCCGGCGGCATCAAAGGCGGAGACACGGTAAGAATAAACCGTTAGCGGCGCCAAGCCGGTTTCCTCGAACGCCGTGCCGGTGACTGATGCGATCTGTACGCCGTTCTTGAACACCTTATAGCCGGTCACGCCCACATTATCGGTCGCTGCCGGCCAATCGAATTTCGCTTTATTCTGAGATATGATGTTCGTGCGTAAGTATCTCGGCCCGGACGGTCGTATCTTTTCAAGGCCGGTCTGGGTGGAAATCTGCACGGTATTGGAACTGAACGATTCATTGCCCGCGTTATCGACGGCTGAAACTATGTATCGGAAATTAGTCGAGGTAGCAAGGTCGATATCAGAGTAAGCAGCGCCGGCCGAAAATCCGACGCGCCGGTTGTCGCGGTAGATCCGATATCCGGCGATGCCGCTAGCTTGTCTGCTCGCGTCCAATGGATCGGCTGAACGATACCAGCTCAGATTGACCTGGCGATCATTCGCCAGATAAGCTCTTAAGCTTGTCGGTGCAGTCGGCGCCAAATTATCGGTTGCGCTTCTGGTCGTCATTATCACGATGTTAGAACCGCTTTCGTTGCCGGCGCGGTCGAAGGCCGTTACCCGATATGAATATTCTGTCGACGGCGTAAGCCCATAATTTTGATAACTCCGGCCGGTCAGTGTCGCAATCAGTGCGTCGTTGCGATAGAGGCGATATCCGGCCAGGCCGCTCGCGGCGGCGCCGCCGGTCGCGACATCGGACGAAGCGGTCCAAGACAGATTTATCTGCCAAGCTGAATAAACGGTTGCTGACAGGTTCGGTGCGCTCGGTGCGCTCGAATCCGGCGGATTATATGTGACGACCAGACTGTCGCTAGATCTGTTACCGACCGCATCGCCTGCGGTTACCGTCAATATATTATTACCCGGTTGAAGGTTGATATCATCGATCAGCCAGACCGAGCTGCCGGCCGCATCGCCGCTGCCACCGCGATCGTTTGTCCAGCTCACCCTTGCCACCCTGACGTTATCGACGGCAGTGCCGGAAAGGTCAATCGCGGCCGAAGAAGTGGCGTAGGTAGGATTCTGTGTCGGAGTAATGATGATTATACCGGGAGCCTGGTTATCGTCCGCTGCGCTTGTCGCGGCCGTTGCTTGGTTCGAATCAGCTGAGGCATTACCGGCGCCATCAACCGCTTTGACCGTGAAGGTGTAATTCGTCGCCGGCACGAGGCCTGTCACCTGATAAGCAGTCGAGATGGAAGTGCCGATCTCTATATTATTTTGAAAAATCTTATATTGCGTAACCGCGACATTATCCGTTGATGCGTTCCAGGACAGGCTGATCCGGCTGGCTGAAACCGCGGTGGCGGTCAGTCCTGTCGGGATGCTCGGAGCGTTCGTATCAGGCGGGGTTAGGGTTGTTGCCGTAATGGCGGCGGTCCTTCCAGACTCGTTGCCCGCGATATCGATTGCGCTCACTTGGTAAGAATGAGTTTCAACCGGAGCCAAACCGTCATTATAATACGTCGTGCCGGATACGGTCATCATGTAGATGTTGTCGCGATAAATCCTATAACCGGCGACTCCGCTTACCTGCTGCGAGCCGATTGACGGGTCAGTCGAGGCTGACCAGCTTAAATTTATCTGATTTATCGATACTGAGGAAACGGTCAAGCTGGCCGGAACCGATGGCGGTGTTATGTCAGGAGATTCTTGAGTTGTCGCATTCACGCTAGCCGACCGTATCGATTCATTGCCGGCGGCATCGACAGCGCTGACCTGGTACATATAGGCGGTAGCTGACGTCAGTCCGGTGTTCTGATAGCTGGTTGCCGTAACCACAGTTAAATAATTACTATTGCGATAGATGCGGTAGCTTAATATTCCCGCCCGATCATCAGTTGACGCATTCCAGGACAAGTTGATCTGGCTGGTTGAAACCGCAGCGACCGTAAGTCCGTCCGGGATGCTCGGGGCAACCGTATCCGGAGGGATCGAAGTTGTCGCCGTTACGGCGACGGATCTCGCTGATTCGTTGCCGGCATTATCGATCGCACTGACCTGATAGGAATGTGATTCACCCGGGGCAAGTCCGGCGTTGTAGTATGCGGCCGTGTTGACCGACATTATAAAGGCATTATCGCGATAAACTCTATAGCCGGCCAGTCCGCTCACGGTTTCTGCGCCAGAGACAGGATCGTTCGACGCGCTCCAGGATAGATTGATCCGTTCGGTCGTGACCGAGGTAACCGCGAGGCCCGCCGGAACATCGGGCGGAGTCGTGTCGGGCGGAGTCAGAGTGGAAGCAGACACCCGGCTCGAATCGGCGGATTCATTGCCGGCGGCATCGAAAGCTCTTACCTGAAAAACATATGAGGTAGCCGGCGACAAACCGTCTGCCTGATAGGACGTGGCAGAAGTAGAACCGACTTCCAGATTATTCCGGAAGATTTTATAACCGGTGACAGCGACATTATCGGTCGACGCTGACCAGACGAGGTCTATCCGACCGGTTGAGACAGGCATCGCAACCAGATTGGCCGGGGCGGATGGCGCAGCCGTATCGGGCGTACTGATCGTCACTTGCGCATTTTGCCAACTGGCAGCGATATTATTTAGCTCCGGATCTTGCAAAAAATTACTGGCAAAAGTCAGATTTGATCGACCGTCTTTTGCCAAGGAGATAAAATTTAGAGTAGCTATCCGGCCGCTGCCGGAAACGCCGCTGATTATCGTTCTTGAGGCTCCGAATATAAGCCGTCCGGCCGGATTGATCGCGGTCAATAGATCATAATTATTACCGTCTTTGGCCAGCAGATCGCCTTTTGTCGCGCTATTGAACCGCAGCAAGGTCGGATCGAAGTACAGATGAAAGGCCACGCCGAACAGATTATTGACGGAATCGACGTTCACGTCCACGCTGACGTTCTGGCCTTGTCCGACTGTTTGGCTGGTCGGATCAAGGTTTACTGTCTGAGCGTCCGCGACCGACGGGAAATACATCATAACGCCGAAAAAGCCGAAAATAATTCTCATGGCAAATTTCGAATAATAGATTTTTTTGTTATTACTTAAAAAGCAAACTTTTTTCATAAATTTGTCTTAAGTATTAAACTTGATTTTTTTAGCTAATTTTAAAGTAATTATTAAAATCGCTGCTAATGCCGTGAACATTTTTCCTGGTTATTTTAAAAGGTTTTATATTACCATCTAAATTACAATTTGTCAAGGAATCTTTCAAATTTAAAAGCACCCCCTTAGGTAGGGGTGCTTTTAGGCTTTTTGATTTATGATTATTTCAATTTTTCTATGGTCTGATCAAGCGAGTCGTGAGTCGCCTTGTCAATAAGATATATGTTATCGCTCGCGCCGGTTTTGGCGTAAAATTCCGATTTGCCGTTGTCCTTGCCGATCATTATCGTCTGATCGATTCCCTCGCCCGTCACCTGGATGATGATCGGCCCTTTATCCAGGCCGGTGGGAGCGAAATCCTGCTCAGGGATGCTCACGGCGGAGAGACCGGCTAATGCCGAAATGACCTTATCAATCTTGTCCTTGTTCAGGAACAGATTCTTGCTGCCCGTTACCGCCCACTTATCATCCTTTTTTTCTACCGCGAATTCCCTGTTTGTGTACTGGAGGCGCACTTTTGAAATCTTGACTTTGTCGAATACCATGATCGATTTATCGCGCCAATCATCTTTAGTGAAGACATAGCTGAGGTTTTCGCCCAATAAGAGATAGGTAGCATCGATTTCCGGCTGGCTGATATAGGTGCTGTTGTAATCGGGGCCGTTCTTGCCGATAACTACGCTCAATAGCTCTTTGCCACCGCTATAAAATTTGACGTTCGTGCCGGAGCTATCGGTCTTAAAATCACTTTTTTTATTCTTATTGGTACTGACGAATTCTATCTGCGCGCTTGAGGCTTTGTTCAACTTTTCCAGGAGATCCGTCATGACAGTATCAGCGGCCTTGAACTTACTGCCCTCAACCAGCCAACCTGCATTCTCACGAACCAGCGTTGTTTCGCGCGCGCCGGACACGACGATCTTATCCAGCTTGTCAGTATTGATCGCGCTAAGAAAATTTTTTGGTTTGCCCAAATCTGCCTGCCATCGTTTTATCGGCCCCTGATAGGCGAACGCCAGTCCGACCAGGACGATCAGGATACCCGCTAAGATCAAGTTTTTTTTCATCATAAACGATTGAAATCGAATCTGCAATTTATTTGTGTGCTCCAAATATTCGAAGCATTTAAATAAATTCGTTCCGCCACCTATAATTAATATTTATGAGGGCGGAATCCCGCAATGGCGGTGAAAGATTCGAATTATTGCTTTAAATATCCCTCCAATAATTTCATCAGGTCTTCTTTGTTCTGCATACCCTCGAGCCTGTGCAGCTCTGTTTCGTCGTCGGTCAGGATTATCGTATGCGGCACCTTCTTTACCCCATGTTTTTCAGCCAGATCCGGATTGTCATCAAAGTCGATTTCAATGATTTCCAGGTCCGGGTATTTGCTCGCTATCTCCACCCAGTATGGCCGCATCACGATACAATCCGCGCACCACAAGGCTGTAAATTTAATAATCTTCATTCCAAACAATTGACAATTAACAACTGACATTTGACTTGCTTTTTTTCATGTCAAATGTCAAATGTCATATGTCACATGTTTTCTCAAAGTTCATCCACCATCCTGCTCTTGCGGCGGGAATAATACCGCCACATGCCCAGGGCGATGATCAAGACGGTCAGACCGAAGACGTTGAAATACCGCATAGCCGCCTTACTCTTGTCAGAGAGTTCTTTGTTGATCGGCCGGTCGGTCGAACCTTTGGCGCGGATGCTGACCAGCGCCTCATCGAGCGCCAGGCCATCCACCAGGTTTTGGAAAAAGCTCATATTATCACCCTGGCCGCGCACGAAATTATCCCGCAGGAAGTCGCTGTCACCGACCAGCACAATCCTGGCATTTTCAGCGACCGAGCTGTTATAGGCGCTCTTGAGGCGACCTGTGAGGCTGATTGCCAGATCATACCTGTCCTTCTTGCTGGATGAAAAATCCTGCTGGGGATTCAGATTCAGACTATCTTTCATGAGCCAGGACTTATCGCTCGATTTGACCAGATAAGCTATCTTATCGCTCGCATCCAGCTTATCCTTGATCAGGTCGACGCTCGAAACCCAGGGGAAGATGACGGCTTCAAGGCGAGAGACGGTCGCGCTGTCGGCATCGAAACCCGATTTGATGATTTTCGGCCAAAAAGGATAGTTGATATTGAAAGTGACAAAACCCTGATTGAAGCTAGCGACGCCCGCTGACTCATCCAAGACCAGATCCTTATTGACTCGCAGACCGTAGCTTTCCAAGAGCTTGTCCAGGCCCGTCTCGTTGTATGACGCCTGGAGGCTGTTATCAACTTTTACGCCGTCCAATAGGAACAGAGCCGATCCGCCTCGCATCAGAAAATCGTCGATCGCTTTGAGCTCTTCTTTTGAAAATTCTTCTTTCGGACCGGGAACGATCAAAGTCTTCACCTTATCGTCGATCTTCTTGTCGGTCGACAGCGAAACCGTCACCACCTCGTAAAGGAGCGACAGATCCTTGTAGGCGGCCGAGATCTCGCTTGTCGTATCAAGCGCGCCATTGCCGGAGAGTACGCCGATCACCGGCAGTTCCTTGGCGGTGAGCTTCTTTATTTTCGACGTGATCTGATATTCAAGATTACCGGTATCCTGGATCACCGGTATGACCTCGGTCTTATCGCCATATTGGATAGACATACCGAGGTAGCCGTTGACCACCTGATATTTATCTTTTTCCATCACATTGAATTGCAGCTGGGGGATGCCCTTTATCTGCAGTTCACCTTGCAATGCTTGATCGTCCTTCGGATCGATAAATTCAACTTTCAATTTTCCGCCGGAGTACGTCTGATATTCATCCAAAACATCTTTCACTTCCTGCGGCAGATTGACATATTGGCTCGGCAGATTGGTTGAAAAATATGCTTTTATATTGATAATATCATCGATGTTTTTGACCGTTTCTTTGCTGACTGGTGACAGAGAAAATTCCTTGTTAGCCGTAAGGTCTAGGCGATAAAATATCTGATAGGAAAAAAAGTTGACGACCGCCAAAATACCGATGACTAAAAGCGCACCGGCTCCTAAATTACCCTGATTCTTCAAAATTTTTCCTATTTTACTCATAAAATTATTTCCAATTCCGGCTCTCGATCACACGAGCGTTTAGCCACAAGAAAATGAAGATGAATGAAAGATAAAAAATTACATCTTTCGTATCGATGACGCCTTTGGCGATATTGTAGAAATGGTTGCCTAGTCCGAGGAACTTCATCACCGGTACGGCGAAGGACGGCGCGCCGGCCAGGACAAAATCACCGCCGACCATAAAAAAGGCGAAACAGGCGACCAGGCCGAGGACGAAAGCGATGATCTGATTCTTGGTAAGACTGGAGATGAAAAGTCCGAGCGAAAGGTAGGCGCCGGCCAAAAAGACCGCCCCCAGATAGCTTCCCATGACCGGCCCCCAATCCATATTTCCCAGATAAGAAACCGTTATCGGCAGGCTGATCGTCGCGAGGAGGGTTATCATCACAAAGGCCAGTGAACTCAAGAATTTAGACCAGACTATCTGCCATTCGGACAGCGGCAGGGTCAGCAGCAGTTCGATGGTGCCGCTCTTTTTTTCTTCCGCGTAAGCGCGCATGGTGATGGCCGGCGAGATGAACAAAAAAAGCCAAGGTAAGAGCGAAAAATAATTTCGCAGGCTTGCCTGGCCGATCAGAAAAAAACTGTTGAAAAATAGCCAGTTGCCGACGACAAGGAAGACGCCGATGAAGATATAAGCGATCGGGGAGTTGAAGTAGGACATCAATTCTTTTTTGAAGAGGATATATATTGTTCTGATATAGCTTTTATCCATAGTATTTGTCCAAAATTTCTAATTACTCTAATTACTCTAATTAACCTAAATAAATCCCAATGACCGATACCTGATATTAATCTTTTTTATCCTTAGTCATTGGTTATTCGACATTATTTAGTGCAATTAGAAATTAGTACAATTAGAATAATTTCAAATCTACCTTGTCAGTTCCCTGAACACGTCCTCCAGACTTATACTTTTCTTGGAGAATTCAAGTATGCTCCAATTTTCTTCCATCATTGCCTTGGACAGGGCTTCGCGCAGATCGACGCCGGCGGCCGGTTCAATCTCGAAGCCGGTTATTTCATCGGACTCCTGATCCTTCTGATCAACCTTGACCACGTTCGGCAAGGCGGAAAGTTTTTCCTTAACCCGTTCTTTCGGCCCTTTGATCTTGACGTATATCAGATCGCGGCTGCCGGCTTTAGACATGAGTTCGCTCGGACTGCCCTCGCCTACGATCTTGCCGTTGTTGATGATGATTACCCGGTCGCAGGTCGCGCTCACTTCGGACAGGATGTGGGAAGAAAAAATAACCGTCTTTTCCTGTCCCAGTTTTTTGATCAGATCGCGGATCTCGATGATCTGGTTCGGATCGAGACCGGTCGTCGGTTCATCCAGGATCAGGATGTCCGGCTGATGGATGATCGCTTGCGCCAATCCCAGGCGCTGGCGGTAACCTTTGGACAATTCTTCGATCGGTTTGCGTACGACTTTTGCCAGGCCGCAGGTCTCGATCACTTCCTTTATCCTTTTTTTGACCTCGTCCTTTTCCAAACCCCTAACTTCGGCCGCGAATTTCAGATACTCGAAGACCAGCATGTCATCATATAATGGAACGGTTTCCGGCAGATAGCCGATCTTGGCCCGGGTCTTTATCGAATCTTTCGAAACATCCAGACCGTCGATCACGACGCTGCCGGCGGTGGCCGGCCAGAAGGAGGTGATTATCTTCATCGTTGTCGACTTGCCCGCGCCGTTCGGACCTAAAAAACCCAGGATTTCGCCTGTCTTTACCGAAAAAGTTAGGTGGTCCAAAACTTTAGTCTTGCCGAATTTTTTTACGAGATCTTTTACTTCGATCATATGGCGCTATAGCGAACTTTTGATGCTATATCAAACAAAAAACCCAGACTTTGTGGATTTATATGGAAATTATATATCAATTTTCAATCCGATGCAAGATGGTCAAACTGCCTTGGCGCAACCCTGCCAGATCGAGATTTTGCGTCTCGGACCAGGTGATGAATTTTTCAAAAAAAGCCGACTGCTCCGTCTTGTCCATGAGAGTCAATCGGCTGGCCTTGGATCTGATCGGAAAAAGGTGGATGCGGAGGCGCTCATTTTCAGCGATGAAACCGATGCCCAATTCTTCCTGGGTATCGGCGGAAAAATACTGATCGAAGATGAAGTTGCCGAGCGAATAAAAAATCGGCTGGCCTTCATATATCTCCATGCCCTGGACGACATGAGGATGGTGCCCGATTATCAGGTCTGCTCCGGCATCGACCAGGGCGCGCGCCAGTTCCTGCTGCCGGGCGGAAAATTGATGTTCATATTCCCTGCCCCAATGGATGTTTACGATGATAAAGCCGGCCGCTTTCTTAAGTTCGCCCACTTTCCGCGTGGCCGAATTTACGTCAAGTCGGCCGTAGACCTCGCTCAGACCGACGAGACCGATCGTACTGCCGCCGACTTCGATCAGCTCGCCGGAACAATCGCCTATGATCAGATCCGGACAGCCGCTATGGGCCAGACCGAGCGCAGCCAAATTTTTTCGGGTCTGATCAAACCCGGCCTGGCCCTGGTCAGTGATATGATTATTGGCCAGATTGAAATAATTGAAAGAAAATTTTTTCATGCCAGCGACTAACTCGGGTGAAAAGGCGAAATCATAAGCCATGGCCGGCGGCCGGTGTTCACCCTTATCGGTGACCGCTCCCTCCAGATTGGCACCGATCAGATCGACGCCCTGGAAAAAACGGCCCTCGTCGCCCGCGAGCGGCTCAAGCAGATAGGCGAGCGAATTCTTTTTGATCTTTTCCGCAACATGGCGATCGAGCATCAGATCGCCGAAGAACAAGCCGCTCAGGAACGCTTCGGTCGGCGCCTGTCCCTGCCTGAACAGATAATAATTGTGGCCGGTCGTCGATCCGCTCGAATCCGGATTGATACGGCCGGAATTGGATGAATCGACCAGCTCGCTCTTTTCGGCTCCGTTCAATTCCAGATATTTTAGCAGCGCGTAAAGCGCCGGGCGGCTGTCGATCTCAAGGTCGTATAGACGCTCGAAACTGAAGTTCTCGATCGCCAGCCGGCTGGCCTCGTCGTGAAAATCAGCGGCATTGAGCGGCAGATAATGCGAAAAGTCGATGGTCGAGAGCACGAGCGTCTTTTCCGCCGGCACGGTTTCCGCCAGGACGCTCGCGACGCGAGAGGCCTGCGCGGCCGTGACGCTCCCCGCGAACAGGATCGGCACAAATTTGGCGCGGCTGAAACGCTCTTTTATGAAACCGACCAGGCCGGACACGGCAGGTTCATCGCTAAAAGGATCGGGCACGACCGCGATAGCCAGCTTATCGATCATCTCACGGTCCGGTTCGAGTACGCCGAACGGCGTCTGCCAGGCTTGATCCGAAACGATGACCGGCCCGCCGCGGTTCTTGTGGTTCGGCGCGAGAAGCACCACGCGATCATAGGCATCTTCCTGCAGAAGCGAAAAAAAACGGCCGATCTGCTTGCTCGCGATCAGATGGTGCGGCACGATCCCGCCGTAGACACGGTCTGCCGGCGTTACGGTCGCGGCGGCCGGACTATCCCCGGCCGGCTCATAAAATGAGCGGTCAGCGATATAAGCCTGGTGCGCGGGTACCGTCTCAACGGCGCTTCTGCCCCGTAAAAAGAGCGGATACAAAAGTCCCGCTTGCAACAAGACAAGCGGGACCGAAACTGCTATCAATATCTTATCGCCTGGTTTCATATTAATATCGCAAAGCGCCGCCCCATTCGACGACTGTAAAACCGCGACGCACCGGTGTCGTGAAACTCGGCTCCTCGATCTTGAGCGGCTGATCGAGCGGCTGGTAATCCATGAATACTCTGATGATCGTGTCGGGCTTGGGCGACACTTCAAGCGGTGCCAGTTCATCGAATTGCGTCTGCGGCAGGAAAGTGATCAGATAATAAGGCGCTGAGGCGAGGCGAGGCTGCCAGAAATCTTTGAACTCACGGCTCTCTTTTTCATTTAGACCCAATTTTTCCAAGGTCCTGTCCAAAAATACGCCGATCTGGCCGCGTTCCACCACGAAGCCCTTGGCCGGCCTGCGGTAATCGAGACCGCGGCCCTCCCAGAACAGATAAGGATAGGTCTTGCCGTCGGCATGATTGATCAATTCTCCATCAGGCTTGGCCAGGACGCGCCAACCGCCGTCGTAGGCCGGCTCAGACTTGGAAAAACCGCCGTTCGGCGAGACTTTTACCGAAACATCTGTCGGTTTTTCCGGATAAAGATAAATGACCGGTTTACCGCATTCTACCGCCGGCAGATATTTTACATTCTTAAATTCCAGGAAATGGCCGATCGGATCCTGCCAATATATGATCGGCTGATCGGCCATGAATTCTTCGAAAGCAATCTTCACCGGCCGTTGATCGTTGCTCTCGCCCTGCCAAGGATAATACATATTATACGCTTCTCTCAATACTTTTATGTCCGAGTCGCCTTGTTTGTATGAAAATTCCTGATCGGCAAGAGTATAGACGGTATCGCCGTTAGAAAACTTGCCTGCCGGTTTAAGCGCTTTGTCATCAGTCGCGTAACCGGGATAATTATAACAGCCTCTGACACCGCAACCGCCAACGTGTTTGGCAGTATAGAGCGAACTTGACGCCGGCGCAACTAGCCAGCTGATGCTAAGATCAAGCGGATCGAAGCCGTTGAAATACGGGTCAGTGCTCGTAGCGGCTCGCGCGAACGGCAGATCGAAATAATATTCCCGAGCCGTGCCGTCCGCCGCCTTTGCCAGATAACAGCCCATACTGCGGCTGAAGTACAGGTAATTCTGATCGTCATACTTGAAGGCTTTTTCCGCATCCGCATAATCCGTCATGAACTTATACGGTACCGTGGCGGATCGATAGAGGCGCATGGCCGAATCCGGGATGGAGATTTCCGACGGCGTCTCCACGTTTGCCAAGACCGAGCCGGTATCTTTTGTAAATAATCCGTCAAATAAGGATATTGCGTCACGCGACATCTTGGTCAGGATGATCGACTTATTATCGAGTACTCTGATGATCCAATAAAGCTGGTCGCCGAAGGAAGGACCGAACGGTTCCCGATACGCCAGGATGAAAAGATCTTTGCCGGCATAAGTGCCGGTCGCGACTTTACCGACGGAGTAGGCGGTAAGGCTTTGCCTGTACGTTTCGACCGTTTCTACGGTCACGGGTTCGGCTGAAATTTTGCTCACGGCCCTTTCGAAAGACGTACTATCATAAAGCAGATAAGCGTCCGATTTAGCGGGCCACTCTTGCCAATCGACTATGACCCTATCCCCGGGAGAATCCGGTGTCTCAGCTGGAGAGCTCGTCGCTTGCCCCATAACGACCGTGTCCGTCGGCTCAGGCGCGGCTTGCTCGCCGGCAGGCGAAACTGGCGCCCTCGTTACGGTCGGACGCAGTAACCGTCCGCGATAAAGCCAGACTAGCGTGGCCAGATTGGTTAAAACCAACAATAAAACCACGAATAATAATATATTTCGCGGTTTTTTCGGTGTTTGTATAACTTCAGGATTCATAAAAAATTCATTCTGAACTTATTTAAATTCATCCAACAGGACAATTTTTACCATGATCTTGCCCACGCGGTCAATCTTGAGACCGATCTTCTGGCCGGGTTTGAAACGCTGGACGAAAGTGAAAAGATTATTCGTATCATTCAGTTTGACGCCATTGATCTCGAAGACGATGTCGCCCTCCTGTAGCCCGGCCTTGGCGGCAGGCGAATCGGCGATAACCGCCGGACCGCCATTGTCACCCGCGTTTATCCAGGCGCCGGTCGAGCGGGTCAGCTTTTTCTCTTCTTTAAGGTCAGGCGTAATCATCATATATTGGACGCCGAGCCGCGGCCGCACGATGCGGCCGATCTCTTTGACGCTCCTGATAACGGGCAGGGCGTCATTCACCGGAATGGCAAAACCGATCGACTTGCCGCTGGCGTCGATCGCCACGTTGATACCGACCACTTTGCCCGACAGATCGACCAGCGGGCCGCCGGAATTGCCGAAATTGATCTCGGCGTCAGTCTGGATGACATTGCCCAGAGCTTCCGAGTTGCCGGACTGGTCGCTGGCCACGATATTGCGGTTGAGTCCCGAAACTATTCCTTTAGTCACGCTGTTCTGGTAGATGCCGAGCGCATTGCCGATGGCGATAACCGTGATGCCGGGCGTAAGTTTGTCCGAATCGCCGAACTCGACGTACGGCAGATTCTTATCAAAAATCTTGAGTATCGCCAGATCATTCAAGGGATCTTTGCCGATCAATTGCGCGTAATATTTCTTGCCGCTGTTCAAGGTGACGCGGTACTCGGCCGTATCGGCCGGCGCCGTGCTGACAACGTGTTTGTTGGTGATGATCAGGCCGTCCGCGGAAATGATAAAGCCCGTACCGGAGCCGGCCTCTTTTTTCTGCTTCTCTTTCGTGGTTTGTCCGGTCTGCAAGTCGATGACGGTATTATTCTGATTATCCGTCACCGTTACACTCACGACCGACGGCATCACTTTTTTGATCGCCCTGACCGTCGCTTCCTGATCATCCAGGCGCAGATCGACGGCGGTAACTTCGCCTTGTCTGCTGGCAAAAATACCGATGAATAGCGCCAAGGCGACCATTGTCGCAAATATAAATAAAATCTTAATACTCTGTTTTTTCATAAAATGCGATAATTTCATTCCTTTTTATCCGGTTTAGATGTTTTTGGATCAGGCCCGTACGGTTGGCGCGCCTCCCATGCAGTCAGATAATCGGTTTTGATTGGCGGTTGCGGCTGCTCGTCTTGTTTTCTTTTTTCTATTTTTTTAGCAATAGCTTTGACCGGCGGCAAGGTTAATTTTGCGCCTTCAGCCTCCGCGCGGATCTTTTCCAAGGCTACCATAAGAAAATCTTTAGCATCCTCGATAAAATCTTGTTCGTCAAAAAGCGGTTCGTCGAATTCATCCGGTTCTTCGTTGGCTATTTCAACGGCCTTAGATGATTTTTCGGCCATATTTTGTTTTTGGACAACAATTTCCGCATGCCTTTTCGGTCCATAGAGCTCTTTAGATATTTCTCCATGATACTTATCAAAAAATTCGCTGACAAACTCATATGAAGCAGGGCTAGCAGCGATCGGTTTTTCACTGAGGGAATCTTCAACGATAAATTCACGGCAGAGCTTATCCAGAACGGTTAACATCGCCTGCTCCTTCTTGCGTCGCTTGCTTTCATTCAAGTTTTGATTTTCTCTATAAAGAGAAAATGGATCTTCGGCTTTTTTCATAAAATTTGGTTATATACCTAAATCCTCCAAAATTTTTCTTTGCTGGCGAGAGAGTCCGGTCGGTGTCTTTACGATTATCGTGACCAGATGATCACCCCGGCCATGGCTATGGAGTTTGGGGACTCCCTTGCCGCGGAGCATAAAAACCTTGCCTGACTGCGTACCTTCCGGAATTTTAAGCGTAACCGGCCCATCGACAGTTTCTATCTCTATTTTATCACCTAAAGCCGCTTGCGAAAAGCCGATCGTCTGTTCTGATATTATATCATAATCCTGACGCTTGAAACGCTTATCCGGATTTATCCTTATTTTTAGATACAGGTCACCGGCTTCCGCGCCCTTCGGACCAGCCTCACCCTGACCGCTAAGCCTGATCGCTTCGTTCTGGTTGATGCCGGCCGGAATCCTGACGTTAAGTCGCGCCACTTCCCTGGTGACGCCAGCTCCCCGGCACTTCGAGCATTTCTGGCTGTAGGTCTTACCGGAGCCTTCGCAAGTCTGGCAAACGGTCTGGCTCTGGATATTGCCCAGGATCGTGCGCTGAACGCGCGTCACCCGGCCGGTTCCCTTGCAGGTATTACAAGTCTCGACCTTGCTGCCCGGCTCCGCACCTTGGCCGTTACAGCGATCGCAAGCGACAGTCTTGTTCAGAGCGATCTCTTTTTCCGTGCCGAACACGGCTTCAAGAAATTCGACGGCCAGGCTGACTTCGATGTCATTGCCGCGACGCTTTCGCGCTCCGCCCCGTCCGCCGAAGCCGAACATATCGCCGAAGACGTCGCCCAAGTCATTGAGATCGAATTGCCAACCTCCGTTCTGACCCTGGTTAAAACCGTTGGCAAAGCCTGAAAAATCACGAAAGCCGTCAAAACCGGCGAAGCCGCCGCCTCTTTGCGCCTGTTCGAAAGTCGAGCCGAACTGGTCGTATTGGGAACGCTTGGTCGCGTCGCCCAAAACCTGATAAGCCTCATTCAGCTCCTTAAATTTAGCTTCGTCGCCGCCCGGTTTGTCCGGATGGAACTTATGAGCTTTCTCGCGAAAAGCCTTCTTTATCTCGTCGCCCGACGCGCCCTTATCGATGCCTAAAATTTTATAGTAATCTTTGCCCATTTTATAGCTTATAGCTTATAGCTGGTAGCTGGTAGCTGGTAAAAATGGTCAGCCCTACAAGCTATCAGCTACAAGCTAGCCTTTGAATCCTATCTCCTTCTCCGGTCCGGCGGCTTCCTTGATCTCGCCGAACTGATCTTCGTACTTTTTTAGATTTTCCGCAACCGCCGCCACCATCCGCTTGAAATGTCCGGGGCTCGTGATTATCTTTGAAACGACCCGTCCGCTCGCTCCGGCCAGCGTAAAAAATGCGATCTGGAACTCGTCGCGATTATGGCTCACCTGCATCGCGTTCGCGTATTCGGCGCCGGCGATACTGTCGGCAATCTTGATCTCTTGGGGCTGTTGATTGGGTTGGTTTGTCATATTGTTGTTTCGCTTCGCCCGCCAGCATCGCTTCGCGTAAGCGATGCGGGCTGGCGAAAGCCCCGCAAAATGCGGGGCACATGCGAATTTTATATAAATTTATAATTAATTAATTTGGGGCGCCCGTGTCACTTGGGCGCCCCGACTGTCTGACTCGATGCCGCTCACTGTCGGACAGGGTATTCCGGGTCATGTCGGTAAGCTTCGCCGGCTGACGGAACGGAATCAACTTCGTCCGCGAAAATCTTTTTCTCCTTCCCTCGGTAGACGATCGCCATCAGGCACCAGAAGGCGATGATGACAATAACCGTGAGGATGGCGATTTCCCAGAGGAGCATGGCCTGGACGATGAAACTCACGCGGCCGTCACGCTCCATGATGCCTTGGAGTCCGCCCTCATCGCGGTTATACCACCGCATGATGATGAGGTTCAGTGCGTAGTTGCCAATGAACAGTAGCAGTGCCCAATCCGGATTCGCGAGTACCCAGCGCATGCAGATCCCCTTTCTCCTCGGATTTAATATCGTACTCAATCGCTCCGCCCTTCTGCTTGTCACATAAGAGCGGAACTATGAAAACACTATATCGAATTGGTACGAAATAAGCTCGAATTTTTCGAATTTAATTCGCGGCATTTGTAATAATTCGTTATGAATTCGCGATCTATTCGCGATTTACTTTTTTTCTTCAAACTCGCCCTTGGCCCGCGTGTGAGCGAGACACCCCGCACTTGCCGAAGACAAGTTTACGCGGGGCTACTTTTTCTCTTCGAATTCCCCTTCAACTGGTTTATCATCATCTTTCTTCTCTTCTCCACCCGTGGGATTCGTTCCGGTATCGCCAGCCGCCTGCTGGCCGTCGGGAGCATTTTTTGCCGCCTCTGCGTACATGGCCGCGCCGATCTTCTGCGCGACTTGCGACAATTCGTCCATTTTTTGCTTGAGCGCGGCGTCATCGGTTGCCTCTTTCGCTTTTTTTAATTCGGCAACCTTTTCCTCAAGCTCTTTCTTATCTTCCGGTTTCATCTTATCGCCGGAGTCTTTCAATAGTTTTTCCGTCTGGAAGATGACCGTCTCGGCCTGATTCCTTACTTCAGCGTGGTCCTTTTTCTTCTTGTCTTCCTCGGCGTGCATTTCCGCTTCCTTTTTCATCTTTTCAACTTCATCTTTGGAAAGGCCGCTTGAGGCGGTTATGGTTATTTTCTGCTCTTTCGCGGTCGCCTTGTCACGCGCTTTCACGTTCAATATGCCGTTGGCATCGATATCAAATGACACTTCAACCTGCGGTACGCCGCGCGGTGCCGGCGGGATGCCGTCGAGGATGAACCGCCCGAGCGATTTGTTGTCTGCCGCCATCGGCCGCTCGCCCTGAAAGACATTGATCTCCACGCTCGGCTGGTTGTCAGCCGCGGTCGAGAAGACCTGCGATTTCGAAGTCGGAATAGTGGTATTACGATCGATTATCGGTGTCGCCACACCGCCCAGAGTCTCGATACCGAGTGTCAGCGGCGTGACGTCCAGGAGCAATACGTCTTTCACGTCACCCTGGAGCACTCCGGCCTGTACAGCCGCGCCGAGTGCTACTACTTCGTCCGGGTTGACGCCTAAGTGCGGTTCGCGACCGAAAAATTCTTTGACTTTTGAAAGTACCAAAGGCATGCGGGTCATGCCGCCGACCATCACTACTTCTTCGATCTGGGCGGTGGTAAGGCCCGCGTCCGCGAGCGCTTTCTTGGTCGGTTCGATCGTCTTATCGACCAGATCCATGACCAGAGTTTCGAGTTTGGCCCGAGTCATCTTCATTACCAGATGTTTCGGACCCGCGGCGTCAGAGGTGATGAACGGCTGATTAATTTCGGTCTCCGTAGTCGTCGACAGTTCGATCTTGGCTTTTTCCGCCGCTTCCTTTATCCGCTGCAGAGCCAGCTTATCCTTGGACAGATCGATACCCTGGTCGCGCTTGAATTCCTCGATGATCCAATGGATGATCACCTGGTCAAAATCATCGCCGCCTAGATGGGTGTCGCCGTTGGTCGATTTCACCTCGACCGTATCGGTTGAAATTTCCAGGATGGAAATATCAAAAGTGCCGCCGCCTAAGTCATAGACCGCGATCTTCTGCCCTTTTTTCTTGTCGAAACCATAAGCCAAGGCTGCGGCCGTCGGTTCGTTTATGATACGCTTGACATCGAGGCCGGCAATTTTACCGGCGTCTTTTGTCGCCTGACGCTGTGAGTCGTCGAAGTAAGCCGGTACGGTGATTATCGCCTCCGTTATCTTTTCGCCCAATTTTGCCTCGGCATCCGCCTTGAGCTTTGATAGTATCATTGCCGAGATTTCCTGCGGACTGTATTCTTTGACTCCGCCAAAACCGGCTTCAGTATCGTTTAACACAACTTTGACGCCCTCACCCGCCTGCGTAATCTTGTATGGCATAATTTTCTGGTCGCGAGTCACCTCCGGGTCGGTCGCGCGGCGGCCGATCAGGCGCTTGACCGAAAAAATAGTATTTTCCGGATTAGTCACGGCCTGGCGTTTGGCCGTTAGGCCGACTAGACGCTCGCCGCCTTTGGAAATGGCGACGATCGACGGCGTCGTCCGTCCGCCTTCTGCATTTTCGATGATTTTCGGCTGACCGCCTTCCATGATGGCCATGGCCGAATTAGTTGTTCCCAAGTCGATTCCTAAAATTTTACTCATATGTGTTTTAAATTATTATCTTAAGCTATGAAAGGATTTTTTTCGTCAAAAGTTATTCTCGGTATTTCATTATTGATCACTGCCTCGGCTAGATCATATTTCAGGCTGTAGATCGTGGTGGTCGGACAAAATAATGCTTTCGAATAATCAAAGCCTAGTTTTTCGGCAACGGTCCTGACCGCCTGTTCCGATTTTCCTTCGATTTCGACGAACGGTTCAAGATACGGCCACTCGTCAATCATTATTTCTACGCCGTCCAATTCCCAAATTTCACGTTTTGTCTCTTGGTATGATTTCTGACGGCAGCCGATCTTGCTCAAAAGTTGCGCTGCTTGGTTTAAATCATCGACTTTGATGGTCGTTTCCTTTTGATCTTCGATCTTATTGCCGTCTATGACCTTCAGCGTCATGGTAATCTTATCGCCCTCGTCTCGTACCCGGAGCCAGCCGCCTTCAATCTCATGCCCGGCGGGCAGATTAAAGGTTATTCGCTTCTGCATGAATTCCGGCCTGACCAGTTCGGCTCCCGCTTGCGTAAGTTTTTTTCTGATCGCCTCTTTATCGATATCGATAAAAGTCGCCTCGTATTCGATCTGCATGGTTATTTTTTCTTAGTTTCAATTTTTATGGTTTTGGATTTTGACTCCTGCGCTTTCGGTACGGAAATCTTCAACACGCCGTTTTCCGCCACCGCGCTCGCTTTGTCGCCGAGAACGCGAGTCGGTAAAGGGATACTCCGGAAAAAACCCCCGCGCCGGATCTCCTTGCGGTAGTAGTTCTTCTCCTCAACCTCGCTCTTTTTTTCACTTTCGCCCTTGATGGTCAGGACGTCATTCTGGATCGATATATCGACTTTGTCCGGATCGATGCCGGCCAATTGGGTTTCAATGATGACATTGTCCTTATCTTCATACATATCGACCGCCGGCATATAGCCGTCGCGCCCACGCATGGCTGGCATCATATCGGAGAAAACCTTATCCATATCCTCGAACGAATCGAGAAATGGGGTCCATTTTATCAGTGACATAATTTTTATATTTTTCCATCATAACCGCGGCTTTGCGGGCAAATGAGGAAAAATCTCTTTAATTCAAAATTTAAAATTAATAATTTAGCCTTATTATTCGATCTTCGCGAATTTCCAAACCGCTACTTTCGCCGGTACGATCACTTTGCCGTGCAGCGTGTAGCCGGATTTTATCTCGCGTGCTACAAGCCCGTCCTGATCGGCCTTCTCAGCATCCGTGTTTTCCAGCGCTTCCATCGTATGATAATCGAATTTTGCTCCTTCGGTCACGATCTCATTTACCCCTGCCTTGTTTAAAGCCTCTTTAAATTGCTTGACTACGCACTTAATCCCGGTGAGCCAGCCGTTTTTTTCCGCCAAATCGTCCAGATGGTCGAACGAGGTCTTAAGGTTATCGTAAATGGGCAGGATTTCCAAAAGCAGATTCTCATTGGCGAACTTGGAAAAATCCATCTTCTCCTGGATCGTCCGTTTTAAGAGATTCTGGTAATCGGCCAAAGCGCGCTTATACTTGGCTTCGAGCTCTTTATAATCGCCGTTTGTCACTGCCGCCGTTTCGGTCTCTAAGACTTTTCCGGTCTCGGCTGCGTTTTCCTTCTCATCGTGCTTGATCTTTCCGGTCATATTTTTTTATTGAGATTATTGTCAATCAGCTTCACCAGTGACAGATTCTTTTCATAATTCATGCGGATCGGCCCCAATATGCCGAACAGGCCGACCTTATCATCCAGTCTGTATTTGGAAATTATTGTCGAACAGACAGGGCTGAACGGATTGTTCGAGCCGAACAGGATCTGCGGACCGAATTTCACTTCGTTGTAGATCTCATCGATTATCTCATCCACCCGGTCGATGATTGCCGAAATGTCATAAAGCAGATCGCTCTGGCCGAATTCGGGTTGGGCGAGCAGGTTGGAAATGCCGGTATAATACAGATTATTCTGATGGAAGGCCCAGAAGACGGCCTGGTTGGAAAATTGAGCGACCGCTTTGGCCGTCTGACGGAAGGAACTTTCGTCCCGATTTTCCATCAGTCGGCTGATGATACTTTCTTCATTCGCGCCGATTTTCTTTTCATGGAACAGATTATCCAGATAGTAGGCATAAGCCTTTTCCGTCGGTATCCGACCGGCAGACGTATGAGGCTGGATGATAAAGCCGCTATCTTCCAACTCAGCCATCTCATTCCTGACGGTCGCTGAAGATACTCCAAGCTTATACTTGCTCACAAGTATTTCCGAACCGACCGGCGAACCGGTTGCAATATGCTCCTTAACGATGGTATATAAAATTTTTTCCCGGCGTTTTTCCATATTTTTTACTATCCCATATTAGCGTATTTAGCACTCACCTGTCAAGAGTGCTAATTTATCGAACAAACTAAATGGTGAGGGGTCCGACCCCTCACCATTAACATATGGCTGATATAGGCTATTTAATTGCTGGCGCCTTCGGTAATCCCGGCGATATTGGCATCAGTGATGCCAAGACTCAAGAACCTCATTATCTCAAAAGCGCTTATACCGTCTCTCAGATAATATCGCTTGCCGTCGCGAGGATTAACATACCAGGCCTGCCCCTTGTTCTTGACCTGGATCAGAATCTTGCCCTTAAGTCGAGCCACCAGGTTATTATCGACGGCTAAATTACCCGGTCCCTGCGGATTACCGTTGCTGCGTACCTCGTCTCCGTCTGAAACACCGTCCTGATCGCTGTCATAATTATACATATCCGTGCCGAGCGCCTCTTCGGTCTTGTTCGGCAGTCCGTCGCTGTCATAGTCATCGTCGTAACCCGCGAGACGGTTATCCAGCCCGATCGGAATCTTTTTCAGATTTTCATCAGTTATGCCAAGCCCGAATTTCCGCATCAGCTGATAGGCCGTATCGCCGTTCTTCAAGTAATAGCGTTTCGCGGAAACCGGTTCGACGTACCAAGCCTCGCCTTTGCGTTCTATCTGAAGAAGGATATAGCCTGCCAATTTCTTGCCGAGCGCCGACAGCTTGGCTAAAGTACCGATCTTGAATTTTTGGTTGGCGACGATCGTCTCCTCGGCTTTAGGCGCCAGGCTGATATTTGCCAGTTTGCTTTGCTCCACATCTACGATGCGGCCGTATTCGCTCTTGCCGTCAGCCACGGTAAGCAGATAATGATCGGGCGCAAGCGCCGCCTCCGCGTAGCCGATCGCTCCGATCTTCAGGCTCAAGATCTTCTTATTGCGATAATAATTGCCCTGATCATCGCCCGTCAGATCATATACGCTGATAGCGGTTTTTTCAGGCATGGCGGCGCCGTTCTTATCGGTCGCCTTGATGCGGACAAGACCGGTCACGATATTTTTTTCCGACCGCGCGTTTTTTATGAGTTCCAAATTCCAGAAAGTAAAATAGCTCTTGCCGTCATCTTTTATCCTTGCCGCGTACATGCCGGGCACGTATTCGAACCGGATAAGACCGGCTGAGTCAGGCTTGAAACCGCCGATGAGCTTCCCTAAAATTTTTTCTCCTTTGGCGTTTGTCTCCTGCTTGTAGATATCAAATTTCTTGTCGGTCAAAATCCGACCGGCCGCGTCCTCCGGCGCGAATAAAATATCACCGAAGACATAATTGAACTGGGTCATCCTCTCCGCGTAAACCTTGATGCCGAATTCTTCGATCGTTCCGTTATTGGCCGTCGGCGCAGACAGGACATAGCTGCCGCCGGATTCATTCGGAAAATGACTCGAATCCGGTACGTAAATCATGGTTTCGCCCATGTCGCCTGTGTCAAGATTACCGGCGATCAGTTCTTCTTTGATCTTGATCGGCGAATTATCGATATCGGCTTTCTGCGAATACAGAGAAAACTTCAGATTTTTTCTAAGACTGCCGGAGCTGTCGCGAAAGACGAACCTGATACCCGAAAGATACTTGGTGATTGACCGCGTACTGCCGCAATAGATGCCGGTTTCGCCGGAAAAGCTGAAAACCGCTACTTTCGCGTTCTTGTCGTACGCCTTGATCAGATATCGATCGGCGGCTGGCGTAAACTTGATGATCGCCTTGCCCGAGGTCTTATCG
>Ga0172379_10003366_pt1 | contig 25627 bp, 36 predicted proteins | sample GrowelOW334metaG_FD_119756 | JGI IMG/M metagenome (GOLD analysis project Ga0172379, IMG submission 119756) | Groundwater microbial communities from an aquifer near a municipal landfill in Southern Ontario, Canada - Groundwater well OW334 metaG | ecosystem: Environmental > Aquatic > Deep...
ACTTTTGACTAAAGCCATTCCCAAACTTGAAGAACTACACAAAGACGGTGAATCAGGCCGCCGCAAGATAAACCAGTGGACACGTATGATTACCTTGCCGCTGGCAGTTATTCAATCAATTGCGTTCATCTATATCCTTAGACAGACTATTCTGGCTGGTAATACTACAGCCCTTGCCGATACGACATTGATTGGTTGGGTTGTCGCAGTTACGGCTATGACCGCTGGATCAGTCCTGTTGATGTGGATTGGCGAGCTTATCACCGAGCAAGGTGTCGGTAATGGTATCAGCTTAGTCATCTTTGCCGGTATCGTCAGCCAATTACCAACGACACTAGCTAACTTTATTACCTCGATTTTCGATACCTCATCAGGTTCGTTGCACGTATTCAACTGGTTTACTTTGCCGGTTAATCCGACAGCCTTTTGGTCAGCGACAGCCCTGGGAGTGGTGTCATTAATTGTCTTGTATATATTAGTCAAAATCAATGAAGCGCAACGTGTCATAACGATTAATTATGCCAAGCGCGTCCAAGGCAACAGCAGTTACGGCGGCGTCAAAAGCATTCTACCAGTTAAGTTAATTGCCGCTAACGTTATCCCAATCATCTTTGCAGTTGCATTCTTGTCACTACCCGCATTCATTGGACAAATCCTAAAAGCCACCAATAACCCAGCTTGGTTGGATCTTGCTAACAATTTGATTCTTTGGTTCCAGGCACCAAGCCCAGGCCAATTCACGGGATCAACTTTGCAAGCATTCATCTACCCAGCAGCTTACTTTGCATTAGTTATCGCATTCACATACTTCTATACCGGTATCATCTTTAACTCAAACGAGATTGCCGAAAACCTACAAAAACAAGGTGGCTTCATCGAAGGTGTTCGACCAGGCCTACAAACAGAAAAATACCTAACCCGAACAGTAAACCGTCTAACACTGTTTGGTTCACTAGCCCTGGGCTTTATCGCGGTCTTGCCGTTCATTGGCGAATACTTGTTGTACAACATTGCCGGAATTACCGACAGCAAGCTCTCTATCGGTGGTACAGGCCTTTTAATCGTTGTCTCGGTTGCACTTGAATCATTGCGCCAAATCAACTCACGCGCCCTCATGGTCACCTACGACGACTACAAGTAGGCGGTTGGGAAATAGGAAATGGGAAATGGGAGCCGCAAGGCTTCTTTTTCTATTAATAGCGCCACCCATTTGACATACTGAAACCGCTGAAATATAATTAATACATAAGCAGGCGCGAAAAGCGCATATTTACTATAATTTATCTCTTTACGCCAGTCTATTTTTGGTGTATAATCATGTACTGTAACTTATGACCAATCAAAAAGAAGTAATTAAATTGTATGGGAAGGTGGTGGAATCGCTGCCTAATACTCAATTTAAGGTAGAACTTGAGAATGGTCATAGTATAATTGCCCACATTTCAGGTAAAATGCGCAAGCATTACATCCGACTTGTGCCAGGTGATAAAGTGGAAGTCGAGTTGACTCCTTACGATCTTAGTAAGGGAAGAATCACTTTCCGCTTAAAAGATTAAATTTAATGACAGGAGACGTTTAACGCTAATGAAAGTGCGTGCAAGTGTCAAAAAAATTAGTCCTGATGACCAGTTCGTTCGCCGAAAAGGTGTACTTCGGGTTATCAACAAGAAAAAACCTAAAAATAAGCAAAGGCAGGGTTAAGCATGGCTCGAATCGCTGGGGTAACCATTCCCGCAGAAAAGCAAGTGCAGATCGCTTTGACGTATATATACGGCATCGGTCCTCATTTTGCGCGAACCATCCTTGCGGCGGCTAAAGTAGAGCCGACCACTCGGGTGAAAGATCTCACCGAGGCTGAAGAACAACGCATTCGCGAAGTAATTGACGCCAATTACACAACCGAAGGCGACTTGCAGCGCTTGGTAACTAACAATATTAAACGTCTTAAGGACATCGCTTCGTATCGTGGCATTCGCCACAAAAACGGATTGCCAGTTCGCGGTCAGCGTACCCGAACTAATGCCAAAACTCGCAAGGGTAAGGGCGTAGCAGTGGGCGGTGTACAAAAGAAGGCAGCAACTAAGACTTAGAAAGGAATATGATATGGCAGATGTAAAATCAGAAGCAGCACCAAAGACAGTCGCCCGCAAAAAACAACGCCGATCAGTTCCCGCTGGTCAGTTGCATATTCAAGCGACATTTAATAACACAATCGTAGCGTTAACAGACAAACTAGGTAATGTACTTGTTACTTCTAGCGCCGGAGCCTGTGGTTTCCGCGGAAGCAAAAAAGGCACAGCCTATGCATCACAAATAGCCGCTGAAAAAGTAGGTGAAGTTGCTAAAACGCAATTTGGCACCAACTCGGTAGATGTTTTCGTCAAAGGCGTAGGCCTGGGACGAGATTCAGCTATCCGCGCTATGGGTGGCTATGGTATCACTATCAACAGCATTTCAGACGTAACGGGCATCCCACATGGTGGCGTTCGTCCACGTAAAGCGAGAAGGGCATAACCAATGGCACGAGATACTTCCCCAATTGTTAAACAAAGCCGCCGTGAAGGATACGCGCTTCATCCAAAAGCGCACAAAATCATGGCTCGCAAAAGTGGTATTCCAGGTCAACACTCTGGCTCACGCCAAGGTAAATCTGGCCTATACTTGACCCAACTACGTGAAAAGCAAAAAGTTCGTAGGGCTTACGGATTGTTGGAAAAACAATTCGCAAAACTAATGAACGAAGCTAACAAACTTAGCGGTATCGGTGTTTTGCCAGGCGAAACATTGCTACAACTACTTGAACGACGAATGGACAATGCTGTATATCGAGCCGGTTTTGCAACCAGCCGACGCGCAGCACGACAACTAGTCAGCCACGGACACTTTATGTTAAACGGCCGACGTGTTGACATTCCTTCAATCCGATTAAAACCTGGTGACGAATTGGTCGTACGACCAAAAAGCACCAAATCTGGCTACTTTAGCCAAATTGATGAAATCTTGAAAAACGTATCTAATGAACCGATTAGTTGGTTGAAAGCTGACCACAAAAAGCTAGCAATCTCTATAACTGGTTTACCAAAACGCGAAGAAGCAGAATCAGATATCAATGAACAACTAATCGTTGAGTACTACTCACGTTAAAGGGTAAGGAGCCTAAAAGAATGACAAAAGTTATTTACAATCCAGCACTCGCTAGTATCACAGAGCAAGGTGCAAACATTGCAACTTTCGTAGTCGAACCTTTGCACGCTGGTTACGGCAACACTCTAGGTAATAGCCTACGACGAGTATTGCTCTCAAGCGTAGAGGGCGCAGCAGTAGTCGCTTTTCGTATCGAAGGCGTCAGCCACGAATTCACAACAATTCCTGGCGTCAAAGAAGATGTCGTTGATATCATGTTGAATGTTAAAAACATTCGCCTAAAAGTATACAGCGATGAACCAATCGAAGTTCGTCTAGAGAAAAAAGGTGCCGGCCCAGTTACTGCGGCTGATATCAAAACTACGGCTGATGTCGAAGTTATCAACCCAGACCAAATCATCTGCAACATCGATGATCCTAAAAAGTCAATAATTATTGACTTCGTAGTAGAATCAGGTCGCGGTTACCAAACAATCGAAGATTCAAGCGCAAAGCGCGTACACAGCGACATGATCGCAGTTGATGCTATCTTTAGCCCAATTTTGCGCGTTCGCTACAAAGTTGAAGGTACTCGTGTTGGCCAAGAGACAAATCTTGACAAGTTGAACATGACTATCGAGACCGATGGCTCACTATCACCACGCGAAGCGTTTGAAGAAGCAGCCGCAATCCTAGTCAACCAATACACAGCGCTTGCTGGCTCGACAGTAGTTGCAGCCGCACCAGCGTTAGGTCAAGACAAAGACAGCGAAAAGAACGAGCTGAACACTCCAATTGAAGAATTGAATCTGTCAGCACGTACTGCAAACGCTTTGATTAACAATGATATTCGAACCGTTCACGATCTAGTAACACTTTCCGAGCAAGATTTGCGCGAATTGAAGGGCTTTGGCACAAAAGCACTAGACGAAGTAAAAGATAAATTGGCAGAGTTGGAACTTTAATTATGCATAGACACGGATTTATAGGACGCAAATTTGGTCGCGAACGCGATCAGAGGCGCGCATTAATGAAAGGCTTGGCGACAAGTCTAGTTATGCATGGCAAGATCGAAACGACCGAGCCAAAAGCAAAAGAACTAGTTCGCTACATTGAAAAAATCATAACCAAGGCAAAAAAGGGCGGTCTTCACAATCGTCGTATGGTAATTGCTGCTCTTGATACCCAAGAAGCTGCATACAAACTATTTGACGAGATTGCACCAAAGCTAGCTGGACGAACAAGTGGTCACGTACGCGTTGAGCGCACGAAACTACGAGTCGGCGACGGCACGCAAATGGCGATAATCGAATTCGTCGATGATCTAAAAGCCGCACCTGCTGTTGAAAAGAAAGAAGAGGTTAAAGCGTAATGGCTAAGACGTATTCACAGAAAGGTACCGAGGTTACAAGGCGCTGGATTCTTGTTGACGCATCAGAGGCTACTTTGGGCCGCGTTGCAACAACTATCGCTAAATACCTAATCGGTAAGTACAAACCAACATATACTGCACACGTTGACGGTGGTGATTACGTAGTAGTTATTAACTCTGACAAAATCAAAGTTACTGGCACCAAAGAAACCGACAAGATGTACTACAAGTACTCTGGTTTTCCAGGCGGCCTAACTGAGTTAACTTTGGCCGATATGCGCGCCAAAGATTCAACCAAGATTATCGAGCGTGCTGTTAAGGGTATGATTCCTGCAAACAAGTTATCAGATGAGCGCATGAGCCGTCTGCGTATCTTTAAGGATGAGAATCATGCTCATACCGCACAGACTCCAGAGAAAGTTGAGGTTAAATAATTATGGCCACAGCTGTTAAGTATCTATACGGTCTAGGACGACGCAAAAGCGCAACTGCACAAGTTCGTTTAATCAAAGGCACCGGTAAAATCACTATTAATGACAAGCCAGCCAGCGAATACCTAAGCGACAACAAAGCGCAACTAGCTGAAATCACCGACCCACTAGCACTCGTTAACAAGCAAAAAGAATTTGATGTTACCGTAGTTGTTAAGGGCGGCGGCGTATCAGGCCAAGTTGACGCGATTAAATTAGCAATTGCTAAGGCAATCACAGTTGGCTTTGCTGACTTGCGACCAATTCTTAAGAAAGCTGACCTCTTGAAGCGTGATTCACGCGAGAAAGAGCGCAAAAAATACGGTTTACGATCTGCTCGAAAGAAAGAGCAATTCTCGAAACGTTAATCCAAAAACTCCCTGCACACAGCGGGGAGTTTTTATGTTAAACTAAATATATAATGCAAGACAATGGATAACATGAACAGAAATAGTTGGCAGACCAAAGCTTTTTGTGATGGTTTGTTCTGTGTTCTCTAATTAATTACTACAGGATATCGAAAAGACCGTCACGCGCGGTCTTTTTAAATTATCTTTCAACCAAATAAGCTGTTATAATAGGAGTAATTATGTCAAAAACAGTCATCCTAACCGGAATCCGTTCAAACGAGGAACCAACCCTTGGTAATTACCTTGGCGCTTTTGTACCAATGGTCGAAATGCAACGCAAATTTGCAGGCGAATATCAAATTAATATGTTTGTACCCGACCTGCACAGTTTTACGACGCCAGTCGACCACGCCAAGTTGTATCAAAATACGCTAAACAACCTGAAATACTTTATTGCATCAGGTCTTGATCTTCATAACGAAGACACATTTATCTATCGCCAAAGCTATATTCCCGCACACAGCGAGCTAACTTGGATATTGGACTGTTTTACATATTTCGGCGAAATGAGTCGCATGACTCAATTCAAGGAAAAGTCGTCAGAGCATAGCGAAAGTGTTACAGTCGGACTTTTTAACTACCCTGTACTTATGGCGGCTGATATCCTGTTGTACGGCGCAAAATACGTCCCGGTAGGCGAAGACCAATTCCAACACCTCGAGATTGCCCGCGACATTGCTATACGATTCAACAACAAGTTCGGCGATATATTTACAGTGCCCGAGGCCACCAAAGCGCAAACCGAGTTTATCAACCGCGACAACGGCCTACGCATCCGTAGTCTAACAAATCCTCTAAAAAAGATGAGTAAAAGCTCGGACGACAAAAAGTCGAAGATTCTGTTAATCGACGAGCCAACCGATGCTATGAATAAAATCATGTCTGCAACCACTGACAGCATCGGACAAATTAACTTTGACTGGGCCAATCAACCCGGAATCACCAGTTTACTTCAGATACTATCCATGCTGACCGGCCGCAGCCAAGATGATGTCAATGCCGAGTGGACTGGCAAAACTAGCTATGGTGACTTTAAGAAGGCCGTAGCGCAGGTTGTACATGACTTTTTGGTTGACTTCCAATCAAAATACCACGCAATCACAGACGAAGAGTTAATTGCCAAGCTTGAAAAATCAGAAAACGTCCTAACACCAGTCGCTAACTCGACATTACTCCGCGCCCAACAAGCGGTAGGCTTAAGGCCAAAAGGTAATTAATAATGGCAAAACTATCCAGTCGCGACATCCTCGATGTCATGCGCAATTTCAAATTAGCTACTGACGACAATATTCCTCGTCATATTGAAGCTATAAAAGAGTCCAATCCGCGTAGCATGAACACGCTGTTTGCATACCGATTTATGGGACAGCCTTTTTATCTGCTGTTTGATGATACGGCCGAAGACGACGCTAATTACGTCATGAAGCAAATCTTACCCGAATCGGGCACATTGGAAGGCAAGTTAATTACTAATCCCAAAGATGACATTTTGACTTATGCCATGCCATTTAGGGGCAAAGATTGTTACTTGTTTAAGGTTGTATCCGAGAAAAAAAGAATCGACAGCGAACTTGCACGAATGTATCCTGATAAGTCACGCGCAACTTGGCAAAAATACATCAAATCAGGCTATGTTTCGATTAACGGCCAGGTTGTTTCGTCAACCAGGCAAGAAGTCACCGACAACGACAAGATTACTTTTGAAATTCCTAATGCGCCAGATTATGAAAGCCTAGAACTTCCTATTATCTTCAAGGATGACAACGTAATCGTTATTAACAAGCCAACTGGCGTTTTATCACACTCAAAGGGCGTATTGAACGAAGAGTTTACGGCAGCCGATTTCTTCAAGCGCTATACTACTTTTAACACTGAAACAAATCGTCCAGGCATTGTGCATCGACTCGACCGCGATACCAGTGGTGTAATGATTGGCGCCCGTAACGCTGAGACAGCTACGCTGTTGGCTAAGCAATTTGCTGACCGCAAGACCAAAAAAACCTACCTGGCAATCGTTGCAGGTCATCCAAAACTAGACAAAGCTAACATCGACCTGCCAATCGGACGTAACCCGTCCGCACCAAGTACATTCAGAGTTGACGTAAACGGCAAATCGGCAACAACTAAATACGAAGTTTTGGCGTCAGATGATAAATACTCACTGCTAAAATTAATGCCGCAAACTGGCCGCACACACCAACTGCGTGTACATATGAAATACCTGAACACGCCAATCTTAGGCGACAGGGTATATGGTAAACCGGACGAACGACTATATTTGCACGCCTATAGCCTTGAAATTACTATTCCTAGCGGCAATCGACAAGTTTTCTATGCACCAATGCCTAGTGAGTTTAAAAAGTACTTCCCAGACGCCAAAATATGAAAGATGTCTTTATTAACCCAGGCACTAAAAAAATAATTGATTCTTTGTGTCACAGGTTACCACAGTCGTTACTGCTTTTTGGCGAACCAGGTGTAGGGTTAAGTGTGATAGGCAATTACATAACCGATAGCTACAAGATCAAACCGACGGTTATTTTGCCTGAAAAAGACGAAAAAATCGATTTAGAAAAGGGCATAATCAGCGTTGATATAATGCGACGTTTATATACTAATACCAAAACCATAGCCACGACAAAACGCATAATTATTATCGACTATGCCGAGCGAATGACCCACCAGGCCCAGAATGCATTTTTGAAACTGCTAGAAGAACCTGGCCAAAATACGCACTTCATCCTGCTGTCGCATTCAACTTCAAACATTTTGCCGACTATTTTGTCTCGTGTCGAAAAAGTAAATGTCAAACCAATCTCGAAGAAGCAATCTGACGAGCTGCTAGACAAACTTGGTATCGACGACAAAACAAAACGATCCCAGCTTTTGTATATCGCCTCGGGACTACCTGCAGAATTAACCAGATTATCAAGTGATGATAAATATTTTGACAGCCGCGTAGTAATTGTGCGTGATGCACGCGAGATTCTGTCTGGCAAACCATACAAAAAATTGCTTGCTATTCAACGATACAAAGACAATAAAGCCTCGGCATTAATGCTTTTGACTGATATGGCGCATATTTTGAGACTGAGTATTACATCGGGTCAATCAAATGAGACGATCGACAAAATTAATACAATTTTGAAAGTTTATCAACAAATTGAATCAAACTGCAACATCCGATTGTGTCTGGCGCAACTAATATGATTAATCTGGTATAATAGACGAGAATATGGTTGGCCTTATTCTAATTATTTTGCTTGGCGTCTGGGTTATCTATCAACCACAGACCATTAATGAAGTTACCGTCGACTTGCCGGTTAAGTTGTCAGATAAATTAAACCAACTTTGGTCTATTGCCCAGGATTCGTTGCAAAATAAAAAGTATTTGCGAGCCGAAAAGGCGCTTTTAACTATTTTGCGCGTCGATGAACGTAACGCCAGCGCCTATAACCGCCTGGGTATTTTGTACGCCAAACAAAAGTCGCTAAAAGACGCAATTGAATGTTTCGAAATAGCGCAGTCACTAGAACCAAGTGCCAGCAGTTTGCATAACGTTGGCCTTATTTATTACGAGACGGGGAATTACGAAAAAGCTGCCTTGGCATTCGAGCAAGCCCTAGCGATTGACAGCGAACTAGCATCACGACACATTGCCTATGCAAAAGTCCAAGAAAAATTGCATAACGACAAAAAGATGATCGAAGCCCTTGAAAAAGCGGTCGAACTTGAACCAGTGCCACAGACTTTGAATATATTAGCCGACGCTTATGAGCGAACAGGTCAAACCGACTTGGCGCTAAACCTCCGCGAGAAATCAGCTAAAATGATTATTCCTCAGGTACAACAGCGCCGTGTGCATCAGCCACGACGAGTGATGTAATCTGTCGTCAGGTGGTTGCATTAATCACAGTAATTTTGTACACTTATATCTGTACTTTTAACAATTCGCCGACTTAGCTCAGTGGTAGAGCAGCTGTTTTGTAAACAGCAGGTCTTCGGTTCAAGCCCGAAAGTCGGCTCCAAATACGCTGAGATCGTGTAGTGGCAATCACAGGAGACTGTAAATCTCCCGCCTTTTGGCTCCGAAGGTTCGAGTCCTTCTCTCAGCACCAAATAAATAACTCACTCATGCAGTGAGTTATTTATTTGGTAATTGGCGATTGGCTTGAACCTTCGGATCTTTTCGTAAAACGAAAAGCCGAAAGGTTCGGCGTAACGAATGAAACGAAAAAGTGTTTACATTTTTTGTAAATGAGCAAAGGAGGCCACAGGCCGATGTCCTTATCATCTATCAAAACTCTTTCTACCTCTGCTAAAATTTGCTACAATATATCAAGTGCCGCGATAGCTCAGTTGGTAGAGCGCATCCATGGTAAGGATGAGGTCCTGGGTTCGAATCCCAGCCGTGGCTCCATATTGCATCCAAACTGCCCCAAGTGGGCAGTTTTTGTTATAATGAACATATGGCAACTTTTAGTTTCGACACAGTATCAGAATATGACAAAGCAGAAATGAATAACGTATTTGCGATGGTCCAAAAAGAAATGGTCAATCGCTATGATTTTAAGGGTACCCCAGCCGAAATTGACTGGATGGACGACAAAAAAGGCTTCAAGGTAATTGGGGCGAATGAATGGCAAATCGAGAGTATCGTAGATATTATCCGTAAAAAATTAGCATCTCGCAACCAAAGCAGCAAAGTCCTGGATCTATCCAAAACAATCGTCACCAGCAACATGAAAGCTACCCAAGAAATCCCATTTGTTGGCGGCCTGGATCAAGATAAGGCAAAGATGATAACGAAATTACTGCGCGAGAATCTGCCAAAGCTAAAGGCACTGATTCAGGGCGAAACTGTACGCGTAACTGGCGCCAGCAAAGACGATTTGCAAAATGCTATGCAACTGATTCGCAACGCAGATTTTGACTTTCCAGTCAGTTTTACTAATTATAGATAAGCAACCTTGCAGGTATAGCTGTTTTTTGGTATAATCACCACAATAGTTTTTACAAATTTTAAAGGAATAACATGGCAAAAAAGAACACGAAGCGTAAATTAATTGGTCTAGTAAGCGATGCCAGCGGCCACCGTACTTATTACACAAAGAAAAATACCCAAAACACTCCTGACAAACTAGTACTTAAAAAGTACGACCCAATTGCACGCAAACACGCAACTTACACCGAAACCAAGGGAAACCTAGGTCGCAACGAAGTCAAAGAGCGCAAGGGTTAATCTAAATCGTTCTCTCGGCTTGCTGATCAATATAATCGGCCAGCCACAAGCCACATTTCAACATTGTATCAAGCAAGTTGGGTGTGGCTTGTTTATTATCTGCATAAACATATACGACATTATCCAATATCTCTATCGACAATGGCCACAAATGTGCCGCCAAAACTTGGGCGGCTCGCGGTGGCAACAATCTTTCAACGGTTATCGAAGCTGATGGCTGAGAATAAATATTAAATCTACTGGTAAACTCAGCGCTATACAAATCTGTTATTCCCAACTCAATAGGCCTCATTGATGGCGCAGAAGTAAACAGTCCCAGGTATGCCTTGGTATCGTGATTTTTGGCATGAATAAATACATGTGGCACGTCAGTCTTGGACTTTAATCTAAGTGACATCACCAGCCAACTGTGCGCTTCGACCGTGCCATCAGACATCCTAATAGCATCGACACGATCAACCAATGCAACATCCCGATTATTAATAAATCCGCTGCAATAATGGTTATCTTCGTGCGATGATGAAACCGTAAAACCTCGTATAACTAAATGCGTGTCGGTATGCTGGTTAACGAATCCGGTATATCGCAGGCCTCGTTTTTCGGCAAATCTCAATAGCACTCGCTTGCGATTACGATTGTTGACTGGGTTCGTAAAAATACTACGAGCCAGATGCCTCAGCGTCTTTTTTACTGACCCTGCCATTTCATTTGCCATCCTTTGCAATCGCATCCAGCAAAGTTGCGACGTATTCAGCATGCGTCCACGTCAACGGAGCAGGGGCAATAACTTGATTTGTGACTGGGTCGAGTTGTTCGCCCATTACCCCAGTATTCATAGCGTGGTCTTTGGCCCAATCAAGAATCTTGTAGGCTTTTTCTTGATCATTATTATCCAAATAATACTGAGCCAGCCAAAACGATGTAATAAACCAATGATTACCTGCAATACCATGACTGACACGACGATAGTCATCATTCTCTGAACGAGGCAAGCCTATAGCACCTTTGTTGATACCGAATAACTCCTGAATTGTGTTAATCGAAGCCTTAATTTCTTCGCTGTCCGGCGCAAATAGACCATACATATATGCACCAAATACGCTGGAAGTGTCGACTATTTCATCACCAACAACTTGTCCGTTTTTAAAATCGACACCACGGTAAAATACGTTTCGCTTTTTATTAAACAAATATTTATGCGCAGCAACTTGGATATCATTAGCAGCTGTGCGCCACTTTACCGAGTTAGACTGATCGTGCGCCGCCAAAGCAAGGTCAGATGCCGCAATCAGCGCTGCGTGCGTTACGGCGGTTGTATATGTGCTGGTTTGGAAAGTTTGCTCCCACAAATCATAACTTGGTTTTGGCAGTCCGCTATCATTATCGACATAGTTAGCCAAAAAATCAGCCATCGGCATAACCATGCTGTCATAAAACTCATTCAATAACTCTTCGGTCGGATGTAATTTGTAATATTCAGCAAACATGTACAGCGGCAGGGCAGTCTCGTCCTCTTGAATCGGTGGCGCAACTACTCCACCTTCGTGAACGTAAGAGTGCCAGCTGCTGCCTAGCGCCCCGTCAGCGCGGTATTTGTGAAGCATATAACCATCAGAGTGCATGCCGGCCTTGGTAAACATGAAAAACTTATATGGCTCGTCGGTATAGCCAATACGCATTAACGGCCAGATTGTATACGCCCCATCCCTCGGCCAACAATAGGCATAGGCATCGCGTGAATAATTCAACATCGACGTATCGGTACTGGCAATGATTGCGCCACCGTTATCGATTTGCGACTTGATAATCATAACGCTTTGCATGAAGTTCATTCGGTGTTCGGGCTTAATCTTGTCGAGTATTTTAAACGTCGGCTTCAGCCAGTTATTCCACCAGTCGGCCGTGCTCTTCATATTTGACATCGAACTGTCGTTTTTAATCTGTTTGTGCGTTCGCAGGGCGTCTCTGATTGTGCGGCCAGCTGCAATCCAATAACGGACTCGCTGCGAACTTAGAGGGTCAATATTGACGCTAAATCGTATAGTTGAATCAACTCGGCCGTGTTCGACATTATTCATATCCAACATTCCGTCTTCTGCGTCACGAAAAGTACCGTCACGTCCCTCTATGCCGAATAATCCGACACTATATTGATCAAACGTACCGCCGCCATTAGATCCCGATACAACAAACGCCCTGTGCCCACGATAATGCAGTATAGCATTGCTGTCAGGTATAAACTGCGCCGTGTCACTATTACTACGCGAATCGCCAATTGCAAATGCTTGGTGCATAAATAATCTAATCTCGCGGTGCTGATCGCGCAGATTTACTATGTGTATATTGCGAAAAAATGCATCGATGTTTGCGTCAACAAAATCGTCAAATTCTAAAATAATTCCAAGACGATTATTCTTGGCAACCGTGTGTCCGATCAAGGCGCTGTGAGGGTATTGAAAAGTAAACTCCCACTCGCTTTTCCCGTTGCTGTCATTTGGGTTATCAGTCCAGCTAATCTCGCCATCAACCCACACGCCAACACGATGGCGCAGATTACTGCCTGCCGAGTGATTCTCGTATCCAACATATGGATAGTAAAAATCGTGTACCGTTCCAAAGCTATTTAACCCGACATGCAGTTTGCCATTGCTTAGAACAATCGGCCGTTTAGCCATTTAGGGCCCCCGTATTATGATAGTGATGCAACCTCCAGCGAAGATCACGGATCACATTCATGTAATACAAGAAAGCGTCGTATGGTGATTCGTAAGGGCTGAAATAGGCATGAACATCACCATCACTAAACCATTTGGTACACATGAAGTATACGTGGTCAGAAGTTTGCAATTTGCGCCAATCATTAATTAATTCCATATCATTAGTCTGCAGTATATCTTTTTCCATTGCGTACAGGTATCGTAAAGCCTCTTGTTGCATGCTGTTACCCAACCATGCTGTCAAGTCGCGCTCGGTATCAGCCCAAGTGACGGTGTGCGGCATACTAATCTCGCCAGCTGGCTTAAACTCGTCAATTGCGCCAGACGCAGTATAAAATGTATTACCTGGATTCTCGAGCCACTTGCCAATGAAAGCCTCAAAAAAATTAAAAATTCCGGTGTCTTCCCATTGGTGTTCGCCAAATGTCTCGAAGTCCATAAACAAATTAATGATTGACTGATCCCACAACGCAGCATCGGTCCATTGGCTGTATTTATCAGCATTTAGTGGCCACTCTGACCAGTTTTGATTGCTGAAACGAAAGGCAACGTCATCCGAAAGCTTGTAGTTCTTCATCAACAATGCAATGTTTTGAGTGTCTTTTGGTTTATAAACAAAGTTCGGTGAACGCCATTCCAGAATTGGATCCCAACCTTCAGCCAAGATGCCCTTGAAACCAGCCTCGTCAGCCCATTTAGCTAAATCATCGTTATATGAAAGCTCGGTGTTGCGGAATACTGTTGTTTCGGCACCAAATAATTCGCGAATTTTGTCTTTGTGGATGTTAACCTGATGTTCGAACTCGTCACGACTGTAAAAGAAGGCTAATGAGTGGTAATAAGTCTCGGCAACAATTTCGACACGGCCGGTCTCGACAAGACGTTTAATAGTGTCGATAATATCAGGAGCCCAAGCTTGGGCCTGTTCGATGAATGTGCCGGTGATACTAAGCGACACCTTAAAATCTGAATGCGTAGCCAACATCTTTTCTAACAGGGCAGTCATCGGACGATATGATTTGTCGGCAACCTTCTTGAAAACCTGCTCGTTATTGCGGCTTGTTTGATATTCTGGGTCGTTAAAATAATCATGTTTATCAGCCGTATCAAAAACACTGTATTTGCGTACTCGATACGGTTGGTGAATATGAAGATACAGTACTATGCCCCTCTTACTCATGCCCCAACTCCTTGCTTCATTGATTGATATGAATTCATCATTTTACCTGCAACATCGTTCCAAGATAACCTATTATACTCATGCTTAACGTCATTCTGCAAACATTCTTTTAAGGCAGGGGATGTCGCGATACCAATCAGTTGATCAGCCAAGACATTTTCGTCCCAAAAATCATATCTAAATATGCTGTGTAGTACTTCGCCAACACCAGATTGTTTGCTAATAATCAACGCGTTGCCGTGGTGTGCGGCCTCTAGAGCGGTTAGTCCAAATGGTTCGCTGACCGAGCTCATAACAAACACGTCACCGACACTATAAGCATCACGCCATTGTTTGCCACGGACAAAACCGGTAAAGAATATTTTGTCGGAGATACCAAGATTTGAGGCCAATTGAATCAACTCGTCACGTTGTTCGCCGTCGCCAACCAACAAAAACACCATTTTGTCATATTTTTCACAGGCTTTGGCAGCGGCACGGACAAAGTTAGTTAGGCCTTTTTGTACAGTAAACCTGGTCAGGGTCATAACAACGGTATATCCTTCTTCCTTTAGGGCATCTAGATATTTATAAGTACTGTAGTCATAAACATACGAGTCATCAAAGCTGGTGACATCAATTGCATTGTGGACGACTTCAATTTTGTCCTCGGGAATACCATATTTTTGCATAATAATGCCTTTTGTGATGCCACTGACTGCAAAGATTCTGTCAGCCATCATCAAGCCCTGGTATTCAATCTCGTGTACAAGTGGGTTTCCGGCCTCGCTACCACATCGGTCAAATTCGGTGGCATGCACATGGACGATCAAAGGAGCGTCAGTCAGCTCCTTGGCGCGCATACCAGCCTCCATCGTCAACCAGTCGTGAGCGTGAATTACATCAAAATCGTTCTCGGCTACCAGGTTCTCGACAAACTTTACGTAGCGCTTTTGAACACCGCGCATGTCTTTTAGGTCATTCATGTCAGCCTTTGTCATCGTTTTGCTGATAACTTTGCTGCTGTCATAGGCACCAAGTCCGTATCTTTCCAACGGAGTCAGGGCAGTCGCGCTGTGGATGCGCATAAAATCAACCCCTGGATGTTCAGCCGAGTAGGGAATAACAAAATCAATTTCAGCACCAGCAATAGCCAATGCCTTGGACATATGATAACAAGCTACGCCTAAGCCACCACTGTTGTGAGGCGGTAACTCCCACCCAAGCATTAGTATTTTCATTGTTGTTTTTTACAAGCAGCCGCTAGGGCGTACCAACCACTCCTTATTAATTTAGCTAGAGTTCTTGCCATAATTATAGGACGACGCTTACGCTTTTGCAACACTTTAATTATGCTAAATTATCTGTTATTATATTCAAGTGTTCATAAAGGGGCATAGTTCATCGGTAGAATGAAGGTCTCCAAAACCTTAGAGGTAGGTTCGATTCCTACTGCCCCTGCCATATAGGATATAACGCCAAATCGGCGTTATTTTTTTCGTTTTCTAATCTGTTATTTTTATCATTTGTTAAACTTCTATCATTTACTTTGATTGATTTTAAAAGGTCACGTGTTTTTGAGCAGTACTTGGCAATTAGTTCGGCTCGTTTTTTGAATTTTACAGATATGGAACCATTATCAATTATGATATTTTCGAACAATTCTATCAAAATCTGGCGTTGTTCATCGGCACCCTTTTCTGCATAGTATTTTGCTGCCCGTTGAGACAGTTCAAGCATGTATATGCCTCGTCTTTTGCGCTCTGCGACCGAGTTGTCGAATGAAGTCATAGCAAGCTCTAATGTCTCAATCTCCTTCATAAAGTTATCGTGCTTTGTTTTATAACGTTCCGGCGTGATAGTGCCTGCTAATTTATCGTCATAAAGTGTCTCATCCATGGATTTAATGCGTTCTATTCGTGATTTTGTATTTTGTTCGACTTCAATACGATTGTCTGCCGTCTTTTCTAGATCTAATCGCATACTATTTAGAACCCACTGCATAACACTAGTTGAGGGGCACAGAAGACGCTCTAGCTCTGCTTTTATTAAGCTCTGTACGTCGTCTTCTCGAACGTACTTGTATTTACAATTTTTACATCTCTCATCACGGCGCTGACAGGCGCCATAGTAGTGGTTACATTGAAATTGCCACGATACTTGGTGGCCACAAGTAGCACAGATCGCGACACCCTTGAGCGGCACATTATGCTTCTTCTGCTTCACAGGACGTTTACCGTGTAATTTGTCTTGAACAGCCTCCCATACCTCTCGACGAAGTATGGGGGTTTGTGCGCCGGAATAGTCTTGTCCGTTAAATCGATTAATTCCTATATAGAATGGATTATTTAGCGTCTTGTGAACGTGGCTAACTGATAGATGACGACCTTGTCTTGTAGTAAGGCCGATTTCTTTCATCTTTTTTGTTATAGATTCGACTGATTGTCCGGGCTTTAGATAAAGTTCAAACATATCTCGTATAGAATTCATATTTGCGGGATTGGGCACGTGTATGCGCTTGCCGTGATCCGTAATAGTCATATAGCCAATAGGCGGAACTGCCGGTAGCCATCCCTGCGCTAATTTTTCCGCCCAGCCTTTCATCGCTTCCTCGCGTAAGTTATCAGTGTACTTTTTTGCCACCGCTAGATGGATATTCCACATAAACTTAACGTCAGATTTCGATTCTTTATGTAGCTGTAGGTTTTCTTTGACTAGATGAAGCATTCGGCTGCCGTCTTTACTCAACCAATCATCAATAGCAACGGCATCTTTCATATTGCGCGTAAGTCGATCTGTTTTTTCTACTGCAAGATGATAGATATTGTTTTTATTCATATAAGTGAGTAGTTCTCTAAATATCTTTCGACTTTGCTCTTTAGACGCAGTCTCTGCTATTTTAAAAATTCGCTCGACCGCAAAATCTTTGTTGCCACAATAACCTGTAAGTAATTTAACTTGCGAGTCGAGTGAATATCCCTCATCTTCTTGAGCCTTACTCGAAACTCGAGCAAGTATAACTGCTTTATTCTTCTTGTTCATTGTTTTTTACCATCCGTTCTTGCAATACCCAAAATCTCCCTGTCGCCGGCAAGGACTTTATATACTGTGATTAGACTTTCGCCAACTTCTTTCGCTTCTTCTGGAGTGACTGGTCTTTTATGCTCAAACTCGAGTATCTGTCGCAATTCTTCAATGCGCTCAGGCCTGACGGTTATAACACCTATCAGTTTTTGTGTGATACTCATTTTTGAACCCTTGTTTGTCATATACCCTCCAGATAAACGAAAAAGACGTTCCGAAATAGGTACGTCTACAATTCAGCTAAATAGGTAAGTGTTATTTTACCAAGGCCTACCAGGCTTTGGTCGTTCTTTTAATTCGTTTTCAACTAATTTCTTTAATTCTTTATCATTAGCAGTCGCAAGTAGCTTTAGCACTAGCTCGCTAAGCGTGTCGCCGTGAGCTTTTGCGACTTTCTTGGCACGTTCACGAACGGCCTCAGTCACTCTAATTTGCATACTAACAATCTTTCTGGACATTAGCCCTATTCTACAATAAAACTTGTTGTGGTGCTAGTTACCGCATATTTCGCAAGGCACCTCATGATTGATGATTGCTCGCAATTCATCATCCGACATTTCGTCGATAGTGTCCTGCAGGTCGTAGTATTGGCATGCGCAAATTGCCTTTATCGCTTCAGCTTCCAAAACTTCTCTGTCTTTCATATACCCTCCATTATACCTATAGTTAGCCGAATTGTTAACGTACAACCTCTATATAAATAGTAATACTAATTAAAATAAAAAGCAATACTTTTTATGCATAAAATATACTTTTAGCATTAAGTATTATTCATCATGAACTTACAGATATAAGCTTGCTTTTTTACTCTCCCTCTTTTATATATAATATATAGGAGAAGAGAACAGAGGATGGCTGAGATAAAGATACGATATAGTCTAAACACAAATCAACTAAACTTACTGATACTTTTGTACAAATTCAGATTCATAACCATACCACTATTAACTGAATACAAAGGCTTAAAATCTAACTCATTACAGAGAACTTTTGACATTTTACTAGAACAAAACTACATAGCAAGAAAATTTGAACCTATCTATAAGATTGACCGTAAATCCGCCATATATTACTTGACAGCTAAGGGCATAACTATCTTGAAAGATGACCCACGTCTTGATCCTGGCGTACTTCATTCCTATTACAAGAACAAAACCGTGAGCGAATCATTTATGCAGCATTCAATCGACGTACTAGCCGTATTCAACTCAATTAAGGGTGCATACGTTGATAGTTTTGACATATTTTCAAAGTCCGAACTCGCAGCCTTTGACGATTTTCCCGAAAACAAACCAGACCTATTCCTTCGAGGTAAAAACGAATATTTCATCACGCTTGCGCATGATGTCCAACCGTTTATCATTAGAAAACGGCTGGCTGAATATATAGCCCATAGCGAAGAAGACGGCTGGAGCAGTGGAATATACCCAGGTTTGCTATACGTATTTGCAGATAGCTCCAATGAAACACGCTTCCTCGAATACGCCAAAAGTTCTCTGGAGGGCGCTGGTATTGATAGTGATGAGTTACGCATCGCGGTAACAACTATGCGTGCGCTGACCCGAAAACCCTATAGCGCTTCAATTTGGACATTTGTTGATGATATGAATCCTACGTCTCTTGATTGAGCCTTTTAACGTCTTGCTCAGGACGGACAACTTACTAGTTATGGCAGTCAACTTGCACTAACCACAATCTACTTGTGTTGCTTAATAGGGGATTAAGCTCACGATAGTTCGTTATAGTGCTGCCGTTGGTATCGTAAATCTGGCAAACATTGCCATGGTAGCCACTAGCTCGGCTAAACTGATACCTAGATAAGTAGCCTACATTATCTACTTGCTCAAAATTTTCGTTGAAGATCTGCTGGTCAGTATAATTATCAAGCATATGTCGGATTACAGCCATAATCCTCACAAACTCAGTAAGTTGATCGTTAATCGCATCTCGCAATATAATGATTGTCTTATTGTCATCTAGGCTAGCCGGCTTCCAACAGTTCGGCCAACGACTGCCATCGACAGCAGTGCTATACCAATCGAACTCTTCTCGTTCGATAAGATCTTGCATGATACTATCGGCACGATTGTTCGCCTCATCGGCGTTATCAGCCTCTACGATTAAACTAACTAAATAATGCATAACTTTCTCCTTAAATTAGATTTATCGGGCAGTTTATAGTCTTGCCCAGGACAAACAATTTAATACTCCTCGGCCAGCATGACCGTGAGCACCCGTTCGCATTCCGGATGCAATGGATCGCACCACATCTCGAATGATGGATCGTAGTAATCTATCTTCCAGAAAACCGTCTGGTTCTCCCAAGTTAGCCTTCCAAAGTCATGCTCACCATGAGGATCGTTGTCCTCGTTAAACCTGTCATAACTACGGATAACTCTAATCAAACCCAGAGTATCTCGAAACTCGAATATGCCTCGAGTCAGATTCATAGTTTCAACTTTTCTGAAACTATCGTTTAAACTTGCTATCTTTTCTGCGACTTCGTTCATAAAGAACTCCTTTCGATTCGAGTGGTGCTAATACCGACCACTTCACAAGAAGGACGCAAAGCAATATAGGTTTGTCAAGGTGGAGCGCTCCTGACGTTTACCAGAGAACGAACGACCTTGATGGTTCTAGATTGCTTTGTATAATGAGAAGACAGTGGGAGGGAAGAAAATAATAATTAATCATCTGTGATATAATTTAATAAGCAGCTCAACAGCTCACCTTATCTATTTTTTGTAGAAACGGTGAGTTTTTTTGTTGCAATAAAATTAATATAAGGAGAGATGATATGACACAAAACATATCAGACATTACTAAATTAAACAAAGATATAAATGAATACTTATGTATGTTAAGTAGTACGTCTAGTGGGGGAGATTTTTGCTTTCCGGATGAGATAATGAAGCGAGTATTTACAATAAGATCTGATCGTTAATTATAGGTTATGCTCGGAAAAGTACGTTGTCTATGTGGATTAGGGATTTTGGTGTAACAAATCTAACTAACCGGACGCTTAAAGAATTGACGACAAGTAAACCGTTTCAACGGAACTGGTTTTGGCAAATCTCTTTTTGATTTAAAAAATGTATAATTTATTCCATCTATCATACCGTCAAGGTAACTGGAATAACCAATTCCGGATTTATAATCATCTACATCATACGTCCTGGTAACTTTAACTGAGCCTACCTTTTTAATAATCGAAGGGTCTTTAGGCGCACAACACCAGCATAACTGCGATCTATTGTGCCACACCTCAACAGCTTTACCGGTAGACTTATCAAGTTGGAAGTCTTGCTGTTTTGTCATTAGAATCTTGCACTTTTTGAAATCATTGACCGTAGGCTCCGTAACCTGATTAATATTCGTTTCCGCGAAAAGATTGTTATTGAAGCGTATACTACCGTTAACGGCCTCCAAGACGATTATCCCACCATAATTACCATTCGAGAGTTTGAACGTCAAACAATCACCTTTGTCGTATGCAGGTTCATAAATGATGACGCGTTTTTTTTGCCTAGTTTTTGCCTTCGGTCTCTCTGATTGAAGCGTCTCTAAGAACTTATTAAGGACAGCCTGTCGTTTCTTTATATCGCTATCACTTGCTCCAAGCCGTCTCCAAACCTCGATATCTGTGCCACTTTCGATGATTTGTTTGACTTTTTCAAAAACCTTATCTCCTAACTGCTTGCATTCCCATTGTGCCTTGGCAAGCGCCAACCAGCAGTTATATCCTTCTTCAAAATCGTCGAATATTTTAGTATTTTCGCGAATGATTTTTTCGCTTATTTCATCTACTGAATAGCCATCATTGTACAATTCAAAGAATTCGTAATAGATATCCGCGTACAGATCATTTGACGATAGAGATGTGCTCCAAGTTCCCATGAGGGTATTATATCATTCAAAAATTACAACTAATTAATACGAGGCTTAACTTAATTGGACGAGTATTCAAAGAATAATGCCGATAACCGCAAATGATACAATGTGAATATGACAAAATACGACGATTCAGATTGGCATGTAGGTGATGCGAAAAATGAAATATATGCAGCCGTTCATATAGCTTTGATGTTTTGTTGGCTGCTGAATAATGGGTATGTTAAGCAATCGTTTCTAGATGAGGCTCATATTGATATTCCATTGTCCCAAAAGAGGACCCCCACAGAGTATTTGTACTATTATGCAGATGGAAAGTTGTTTGATGACTTCCTTACGGAAAATGGCAAGAAACTATGTGATGCATATTATGAAAAGTACATGGCTGATTATGCAGAACGAAATATTAAAGGCGTTAAATATGCCAGACTTGGTGATAGTCCATATGCCGGAAAAGACAAATGGAAGAATGTTAGGGTTTTGGATAGCTATTTTGCCAAGATTATACATTAGAGCTGGTGTAAGCGTGTTTGTTGTGCCACATGTTAAGATAGACCTATGAACAAGCTACATTATTGTACTTGCGGGTTGGATAGTAAACGCACTTTTTCTAATTTTTTTCTAGCTTTAGGCATACTCATGCCCGTGATTACTATTTTCTTACTGATCGCTGGGTTTATGGTTCCAGGTGCTTCCGTATTGACAATCGTAGCTGCTGTAGGCATTTTACTTCAGATCATGTACGGAATTGGCTACTACAAAAAAGCTATATACCTAAAACATACTAAGCCTTGTGCAAGACGCTACGCGATATTAGCGACCGTAGCTCAAGCCGATGGCTATATCCCTGATTATGGTTATTTGTCTGGATATAAAAGCGCAGTGTATGGGTCGTTAAAGAAGATTAGATTTTCAGCCAAACAATTAGATAAAATTATGATAATTGGTTTAATTTGGCTAATAACTGCAACTATTGCTGAACTAGTATATATGGTAGTGTCCGGTAATATTGAATATGCTTTTTGGGATGTGCCGCCGATACTAGACAAGCCTTTAGATAGATTGTTCGACTGGGTATTTCTGTCGTCAATGCTGGTCTCTCCTATATTGGGCCTACTACTTGGCCTAAAAATAACGAGAAAAATCAAAAAGTACCGAACAGCAATAAGAATACTGCTGCTGCCACTATCTTCACTTATCGCAGTAATTACTTATGGCTTTACCTATATGATTTACTTGTTAACATTGATTTTTGCGTTACCATTTTTTGGCGTTTCGTAGACTACCAGAGAACGAACAGCCCCGGTGATTTTGTTCGGTATATATGACGAGGGTCCAAGTAAGGTAATGAACGGTTGCTATTTGTGTTTATCTACTATATATCTGTTGATGTAATTGATATTCTATACACTTAGGGTAATGGTTGCACAAAAATGAAATCATAGCATTTGTAAAACTTGACATTTATACATAAGCATTTTAAAACTTTTGTTTTGAATGATTTTATTGTAAAATTAAATCATGTCAGAAAAAGTGGGTACAAAAAGCAGCAATAAAACAGTACATATCTCGAATAATATGCTTATTGTTTGGTATCAATCTCTCTTAAATCGATTCAATATGTCAATTAGTGCCGTCAACTCAATCGATAATAAAACAAGCATAGTCTTGGCTGCTGCCATAGCAGTAATTATATTTGGTGCCAATATTACGCCCAGTTTAAACCCGCTTCAGATAAGTGGACTGCTAGGCGTAGCATTGTCTATCATACTCGGCCTTATAAATATTAACCTCCGCGAAATACCGAGCGAGGTCAATTCAACTGAAGACAGGCCTGATTATTATCATAAAGACGACAGTGATTTTATATGGCAACTTATTGCTGATTTAGAGCAGTCTATTGAATTACATGCGATTGTTAATCGAAAGAAGGCTTTGATATACAAATGGCTAACTAGCATTTTCGCTATTGCTAGTATTGTTCTATTTATGTCAAATTTTATAGAATTAAGTCTAAACATCACATCAAAATAAAAGAGGTAGAATTATGGGAAACTCAACACCAAAACCAGCACCGAATAAAACACCTGTAGTAATATGTGCGCCTAAACCAAGCGCTCGCACTCCTAAACCTTCCGCCAATCTCACGCCTACGTCAATCAGGGCGACGAATCCCACTAAAAATGGCGAAAAATAATATGAAATCGACCGCAGAAGATAAACAAAAGCACCTTGAAATGATTCAGAATATCATCAATCGAATGGCTTCAAATTCATTTTTATTCAAGGGCTGGTCAATAACCATCATTGCCGGCGTGTCAGCGTTTGCTACAAAAGAGATTAGTTTAATCCTAATGTTAATCCCCGCCGTATCAACAGTGTTGTTTTGGAGTGTTGATGCGTATTATTTAGCGCAGGAAAGATTATTCCGCGAACTTTATGATGATGTAGCGAAACAATCAATAAATAATATCAGCTATAGTATGAAAACAAATAAAATGACAATTGGTCAGTGGTTTATGGCAGCCAGGCGTCCAGTATTATTAATATTTTATGGTATTGTTCTTATGATGCTTGTTGTGCTGATTTTTATGATGGGCCTTGTCAATCTAAACGTAAGGTTTATTTATGGCGCGTAGGGTATTTTTTAGTTTTCATTTTGAAAACGATGTTATGCGAGCTGCTCAAGTACGTAATAGCAATGTCATTACCTCTGGTGGCGTTGACGCCAACGGATTTATTGATGCAGCACAATGGGAATCTATTAAGCGTAGCAGTGACCAAGCAATAAAAAATTGGATAAACGAACAACTTAAAAATACTAGCGTAACTGTCGTATTGATTGGCAGTCAAACGGTTGACCCTATATCAGGGCAGGTTCGTCCTTGGATAAAATATGAGATAGATCGAAGTATTGATAGCGGCAATGGATTAGTCGGCGTACGCATCCATAATGCTCCAGACCCTCGTTAAGGCGTTGATTGTGCGGGAATTAATCCATTTGATGCTCTAACGTTCAGTGGTACTTCAACAAAGTTATCAAATCGTTACCATACTTATGACTGGGTAGCGCAAAACGGTAGAGTGAATTTAGGTAATTGGATCGAACAAGCAGCAATTGATGCTGGTAAGCGGGAATTGTCTCGTAGTCTTTTTAAATAATTATCTTATCTTTCAACCACTAAAAACTCGTAATCAGAAAGTGTAGGTCGTGACTCTTTAGATATGCCGAAGTACTCATACAGCCAGTGATCATATGAGAAATTTCCAACCAAAACTAATTCGAAGCTTTCAAGCAGTTTGTTTGATACAGTGTCTGGTCTTGGGCTAGAAGTTGAATATACCAATTTCATATTGGCTTTCTTGGCGTTCTCGCTAATAGTAGTCACAAGCTTGTCGAATCGTTTCTGATCCCGACAGGCCATATCGCACTCCTCGATATATATAAAAATGAGAGGCTTTTGAGTATTAGTTTTCACCCGTTCCATTGATAGATCTGCCAGCTGATCAAGTACATCAAAGCTTTTTTCGTCTCCAAATTGAACATCAAATAACAGATATGGATGCTTTTCCTCGTCCTCAGTAAAATCGCTGAATTCAACTTGTTTTAGATCGAAAAAGACGAATTTTAGCTCATTAGGATTTTGCGCCTGCATATATATTTCAACTAATTTACGCACTAGACAGGTTTTTCCAGAGCCCGACTCACCAACTAATAACAGTGAGTTATGCGCATTAAATGTAAAATAGTCCACATTAGTTATGTTCATATTATTGATTGTACTACAATAATAGGTAATGAATATTTATTTAGACATTGACGGCGTACTACTTGCCAACGACCACAACCCAGCAAATTTTGTCGATGAGTTTATTAAATACGTTTTAACTAACTATCCCGATTCGACTTATTGGCTAACAACTCATTGTCAGGGCGATGCTAGTAGACCAATACAAGATGTTGGTCATCTTTTTAAGCCAGAGACTGTTGAGCTGATGAAACAGATCAAGCCGACAACTTGGATACACTCTTCATCTAAAACCGCCGCGATTGACTTTTCAAAACCTTTCCTTTGGTTCGATGACGATTTATTTATAAATGAGCGAAATGAACTAATCGAACGCAATGCGCTAGATAACTGGATTGAAGTAGATCTGC
>Ga0172379_10003367_pt1 | contig 25626 bp, 23 predicted proteins | sample GrowelOW334metaG_FD_119756 | JGI IMG/M metagenome (GOLD analysis project Ga0172379, IMG submission 119756) | Groundwater microbial communities from an aquifer near a municipal landfill in Southern Ontario, Canada - Groundwater well OW334 metaG | ecosystem: Environmental > Aquatic > Deep...
CGAGATTAAGGCGCTTCTCGAGACAGGCGTAGCACGAAGTCTCGACCATAAAGCGTTTATGCATTTTATGCGTCTATCAGATGTTGTCGGGCCATCTACATTATTTCAGGATGTGAAAAAACTCCCACCAGCTCACTATGCTGTCGTTAAAAATGGAACAGTAACTCCTATAAAGTATTGGGAAATAAATCTTGAACACAAAGAGCACTTGAGTGCCGATGTGTGGCAGGACCGCATACGCTCTACGCTTGATGCTGCAGTCTCGCGACAGCTTGTCTCTGATCGCCCGGTAGGAGTATTTCTCTCTGGAGGCATTGATTCGAGTGCTGTGCTTGCAAGCGTTATCCGTGCGCAAGGATCAGCGCGTACCTACACGACTCGTTTCGAAACTGCAACTCAAGAAGAAAGCGAATATTTCAATCGAGATGCGGAATTAGCGCGACAAACAGCTTCATTTTTCGGTACACATCATACTGAGGTAACCTTACACCAGAAAGATATCGTGCCGCTCTTTGAGCAGTCTGTGTGGCATCTTGATGAGCCGAGTGGAAGTGCCACCGCACTCGCGCAATTGGCTCTCGCTCGTGAGACAGTCCGCGACGTCGCGGTAGTGCTCGGAGGTGATGGAGGCGATGAATTATTTGGGGGGTATGAGCGATACCGGCTCAGCCGCATCATGGACTTGTATCAACGCCTTCCAGAGGCACTGCGTGAGCGCGCATCGGCGTATTCTAAAATGGCGAAACTCAATACCCCTCCAGGTATCGCACGTCTCGCGCTCTTCCATTTCACGAAACAGCCAGGTTTGAATCGAGTGCTTGCAGAACCTTTCCGTGATGATCGCACCACCGCATTTTTTGCAGAACGATTCTTTTCTGATTCAAATATCCCATTTCTCGAGGCTCTCATGGATGCAGATCTCAAATTGCTAGCTGACGGCTCTCTACTCCGTACAGATAAGCTCTCTATGGCGGCTGGGCTTGAGGCGCGCGTACCTATACTTGATCTTGAGATGATCGAGCTTGCGTCGCGCATACCAGCGGAGCAAAAGGTAAGTTTGTTCACGACGAAGAAGCTTTTCAAGGACGCTGTGAGAGACCGCTTGCCCGAGTATCTATTCAGAGAGCCGAAGCGCGGGTGGTCTGCACCAGCGAGCGCATGGCTTCAGCAGCCTGATATGCATGCATATGCAAAAGAAGTGTTGAGCCCATCATATTACGCGCCAACGGCTGAAATGTTCGATTGGGATGGCATCATGTCAGTACTTGATGCCCATTTCAATAAAACCGAGTCGCACCGAGCCCTCATATGGACTCTCCTGTCGTTCCAGGTGTGGGCTCGCCGCTTCGGCATCACGCTCTAATTATGAAGAAGAAAGTCTATTACGTCGCCAATTTCTACATGCCGTACGAGAAGGCATACGGCATCCAGGTCGCGAAGATGTGCGAGGCTCTAGTAGAAGCCGGCGTGGATATCACTCTCATCGTGCCGAGTCGCGGCCCACAGGGTTCGCTGAAGAAGTTCTACGGTCTGCGGGTGGAGATACCGACCCTCTGGCTCCCGACGCTCGATTTGGAGGAATATGACCGGTTCGGTTATGTCTTCATGGCACTCACGTTCAGTATCTCGTATTTCTTTTTCCTTTGGTACAAATGGCTGCTTGGGGAGCGGTTTGTGCTCTACACTATCGACGCTGACCAGTATTCTTCTTCTGCGCTAGCTCTGATACCTGTGCCGCTTTTTTCCGAGATGCATGGCGGGAAGCTGAACACTTGTGCCACACGTCTTCTATTCTCTCGTCTGCGCGGTGTGATGGCCATAAACAGGATAATAATCTCTGAATTGAAAGATACATTCCCGCATTCTCCAGCTCGTTATATCGCAGAGCCAAACGGTGTAGACCTAGCTATGTTCTCTCCGCAGGAGAAGTCGCAGGCGCGCATTAAGCTCGGACTGTCGCTTGAGGAACCAATCATGCTGTATATCGGCAGATTTTACGAATGGAAAGGTCTTGAGATTATTCCGCGTGCTGCAGCTCTCTCGCCAATGATCCGCTGGCAGATGGTGGGGGATACGCGAGAGAGATTCGCAGACGTGGTGAAAGAATCGCTTCCAGAAAATCTGCATTTTGCGGGAGGTCGGCCATATGGCGAGATGCCGACATGGATAGCCGCTGCGGATGCGGTGCTCGTGCTCGGGACCAAACGCGATGAGCAGTCGTATCGATGGACGTCTCCCATGAAGCTCTTTGAGTGCCTGGCAACCGGTCGCCCGATAGTCGCAAGCGCCACGCCAGCTATAAAGGACGCGATTGCCACAGGTGCTGCGCTTCTCTATGAGCCAGATAATGCAGAAGACCTAGCAGACAAGGCGCGACAGGCCGTCACACCAAGCGCCCAGACTATTGCGCTAGTGAATGAAGCATTGCATATCGCGCCAGCTCATACGTGGAGCGGCAGAGCTAAGCGTGTGGTACATTTTATCGAGTCGACACTCAATGAACACATCTCCTAACAGCATGAATCTTCTCGATTACCGTAATGATGTCACTTCCTCTGCGGGTGAGGATGGCATCATTACTAAGATATTCGAGATAATCGGAGAAGAGTCTCGCTGGTGCGTAGAGCTCGGCGCATTGAATGGCACGCACGACAGCAATGTGTGGAATCTCATCCGTAACAAGAAGTGGTCTGGCGTGCTTATCGAGGCAGATCAGACTTATTTTGAAAAACTCCAAGCCGAATACGCACACGATGCGGGCGCAGTGTGCGTGAATGAATTCGTGTCGTTCGAGGGTGAACATTCTCTCGATGCTATCTTTGCGCGTACGAAAATCCCGAAAACTTTTGACCTTTTTGTGCTCGACATTGATGGTAATGAATATCATGTGTGGGAATCACTCCGCGAATATCGACCACGTGTGATGGTAGTAGAGTTCAACCCGACTATTCCAAATGATGTCGCGTTTGTGCAATCGCGTGACATGTCTGTGTACCAGGGCTCGTCACTGCGCTCGTTCGTAGATCTCGGCAAGCAGAAGGGATACGAGCTCGTCGCGGCAAATGAAGTGAATGCTTTTTTTGTATTGAAAGAATTGTTCCCAAAATTCGGTATTGCCGACAACTCGGTTGATACCACACATACCGACCATACATACGAGACGAAGCTGTTTCAGCTCTACGATGGGACGCTTAAGATTGCCGGGTATGGCAAACTCATGTGGCACGGACTGCCGATAGACGAAGAAGATCTGCAGGTCTTGCCTATGCGCAGGCGCGTCTATCCCGCAATGATTAGCCCGAGTCCTTTGGTGCGTGCGGCGAAGTATCTGGCACGTAAATTGCCGTTCTACAGATTCGTGCAGAGTTTGAGAAAATGATATGCAGAATACCATCAAGACATTCACGACCCCATACGGGGAACTTACCATAGACACTGTTGCCGATGCGAAAATGGCAGCAGTCTTCGCTCGCGGTGAATATCATCAGCATGACACCATCGAGCTCATATCTGCCTTTGTGACGCCGCAGAGCATATTCGTAGACGGAGGGGCGCACGTCGGTACGATTACTATTCCGATCGCTAACAAAGCAGCGCGCGCTGTCGCGTATGAAGCAGATGCCGCGACATGCGATATCTTGCGGCATAATGTAGAGAGGAATCACATCTCGACAGATGTGCGGCAGAAGGGACTCGGCGAAGAAGCTGGTCGCGGAGAGATGAGGTCTGTGCACGCAGACAATGCTGGGTCACATACGCTTGAGGTCGGCGATGGGTGTGTTGAGATTGTGACTCTTGATGCGGAGCTTGAGAGGTTTGATGTGCTGAAACTTGATGTCGAGGGCATGGAGCTTTCAGTCTTGCACGGGGCTAGGCGCATAATCGAAGAGGTGCACCCAGTAATGTTGTTCGAAGTGAATCTGTCGCAATTGCGAGCACACAGCACGACGCTATCTGCTCTAGGGTCATTTCTCACGAGACGAAACTATCGCCTATATCTGCCGTTCCATCTGCATGGCGAGCTAGTGCTCGGCTCTGTACCGAGCATCTCTCTTGTCGCACTGCTCATGTACCCAGGTGCATATTTATTACACCGCACAAGCTCGGTTTTCGACATCCTAGCTTTGCCGGAAGGGAAGCCAGTGATACTTCCAGTAGTGTCTGCGTGGCGTACGGTGGCGTATATACTGGGTGAAAATCTGCGTGACAAAATGCGCCGGATACAGAAATTCTTTGCATGAAGGGAATCCGCAAAGCTCTGACGTTCCGCGCCTCATCTATAGGCGACTGTTTGATGGGGAAGTATTTGCTCGAAAATATCCACGCGCAATTTCCTGATGCACGACTCGGCATCGTAGTGGCGAGCCGCGGTGCCATGATCCGCGACTTGCTCGCAGCGTATCCGTGGATTGAGGTTATCGAGGCGAATCGTCGAAGCCCTGGGGCACTTTTCTCATTTTTAAAAGACTTCTATGGTAGCGACTTGGTGGTGACTCAGTATGCCGGCAAGCATGGCGGGAGTTTCGGCTTAGCGAGTAAATTTGTCGCACGTCTGCTCGCCAAGCGAGGTAGTCTTATCGGCTTCAAAGATGTATCGAAATGGAATACGGCGCTTTATGACCATCTGCTGCCTGTACGGTCTGGCGAAGCTGTCGCCGAGCACGAACGCGAGACTCTGCGCGCTGCAGGGCTGTCAGTCGCGCTCCCATTTCCCAAGCTCGAATGTGTACGAAGCGAGGCGGCGCTCTCTAAGTTTGGTCTGGAGACGGGGAAATACATGTTGGTGCATTTCTTCGCGGGGAATACTGGCCGCAGTCTTTCTCCGGAGAAATCACGAGAAATTATTTCAGCATTGCATGCGAGTCTTCCAGATATGCAGTTGGTCATAACCGGCGGCGTAGGGGATAAGGAATCTGCATTAGCTATCGCACACGGCTTGCCAGCTACCGTCATCGCGGGGGATGCCTCTTTGCAGGAAATGATGAATCTCATATCACAGAGTGCCTGTGTCGTATCGGTAGACACAGGTATGGCACACATGGCTGCACAGCTAGGGAAGCAGCTCGTAGTATTGCGCACCTGCCTAGGCCCGAATTGGTGGTTCGTAGAGCAATACGGCAAAGACGCACCCATCACGGTGCTTTCTTGCGACACCGCATGCGCGACTGGCCACCGTACCACTAATGGCTACGCAGACTGCATCAATGGGATCAGTGTTGGAGAAGTCGTGTCTCATGTGGCGTAGGCAATGCTGTAGAATCATCCGTATGACAATTCATTTCTTTACTTTTAGCGACGAGAGGGGTGGGTCTTCTCGGCAAAGAGCTTTTCGCATAGCAGAGGAGCTGCATAAGCGCGGTATCAGCGTTGTCATACAGAAGCCTCCCGTACTCTTCATTTCGAATACGCCATGGCCAAGGAAATTCTTGCTAATCGCGCAGCTCATTCGTTCACTCTTCCTAATAAAGAAAGGAGATATTGTATATCTGCAGAGGGCTATTGCGAACAAGTATTTCTTCGCCATCATGGTCGTGTATCTCAAACTTTTCCACCGGAAGATGATCTTTGATTTCGATGATCCGGTCTATGTGCACACACCCTTCAAGACAAGAATATTTACGCAGATGGCAGACGCTGTGGTCGTATGTACGCACGGGCAGAAAGAGTGGGCGTTAAAGTACAATCCAAACGTACACATCTTTCACATTGTCGTTGATTTCCACGCATATCAGAAGTTCACTAAAGAATATGGAAAAGAACAGAGTCCAACCACTATCGGGTGGGTGGGCACAGGGCCTGAGCATGTCCGCAACCTAGAAATCCTTTCAAGAGTCTTCAATAGGCTAGTCAAAAAGACAGAAGCTCCTTTCAAATTCGTCCTCATCGGCTCACTCGGAAACCAGAAGGTATATAGTCTCTTCCAGAACATCCCTGGATTGCGGGTAGAGTTCATCGACGAGCTCGACTGGAAGAATCCCGAGAGCGTTCCGCGCGAAATACAGAAATTCGACATTGGAGTCTTGCCGCATCGAAGCGATGGTGAGTGGAATCAGAACAAGACTTCACTCAAGATACTTGAATACATGGCATGCGGTGTGCCGGTGGTCGTAAGTGCATTCGGAGAAATGCCATACATCATTCAAGACGGAGTAAATGGATACCTCGCTGGTACCGATGATGAGTGGGTGAAAAAACTCGAGAAACTACTTTCCGATTCCGCATTGCGTGCAAGACTTGGTCGCGCTGGACAGAAAACAGTGCAGGATGCGTATAGTCATGATGTGCTTATGCCGAAATATATAGATCTCATAGAGTCCCTCAAGAGATAATATTCTCGTTTCAAATTACTACCATGATTTTTTATTCAAAAATAAGAAAAGCAATAAATGAAGGTGGCATTCAGCTCGTGTTGAGGCGGGCACACATGAAGATAAAAAGTCAGTTTGCTCGTATAGGATACATACAAAACGTTACGCATAGGCTTACTGGGCATCTCCCCAGTGTAGACGTACATTTCTCACCCCTAACGCAAGTATCTCAAAATGACATCCGTATAGCAGAGCGCATTCTACGCGCCTTCAGAAAGGCACAGAAAGATGAATGTAAAAATATAACTGGTGATTTGTGGGACAACATACAGCGCGAACAGCATAGTGATTTTTATGCCATCTGCGATGACCCGACAAAAGTTGCAGAGTACATGAATAACATGAATCAGCACGGTATAACTTTCGGCATGTCGTCTGGCACTCTTCCAGAGTATCTGGCGATGGTCAAGAATCCTGTCATACGCCAAGAATGGGGTGTCTATGTCAAAGATACGATGGTTTGTCTTGCCGAAGCGGTCGGGGCCATTCCTAGGAATATAGACGGCGGCAATCTCTACTTAGATGAAAAGATTCTTTTGAAGAGCATTGAGGAAAAGATTGGAATATCTATCATTCCATCAGAAATCGAAGGAGGTTTATATACGCTTAGAATAAATAATCGGTCTTTCGGTAGTCGTGATTTCTGGTCAGTATATATCGCCTGGAAAGTGCATCAAATCGGCGGTTCTGATGCTTCAGTTGCTGAAATAGGGGGTGGAATTGGTAAAACGGCTTTATACGCGAATCAATTTGGCATCAAGAATTATTCTATTTATGACTTGCCGATAATAAATCTCGTACAAGCATGGTTTCTAATTAAAAGCGGAATAGACGTGGTGTTGTGTGGAGAAGGTGGAAATGGCATGAAAATCATGCCGTATTGGGAATTCGAAAAAGGATCTTTTGATGTAACTCTAAATGCTGATTCGTTCCCCGAGATGGATGGCTCAATAGTTGCCGGATATCTAAAGACTATCAGGAAAAATACTAGGAAATATCTCTTGAGTATCAATCGAGAAAATGGTGGAGAATATGGAGATGGCCATACGCATATACGAGTGCCTGATATTGTAGAAGATGTCGGTGGGCTGAGACGTATTCATCGTTCTCCATTCTGGTTTTTATGGAATTATGTTGAAGAGCTATATGAAGTAAATTATATCTCTAAAAGACCTCTGACTTGAGGTTATAAATGTGCGACGAGCTGCTCGATAATCGCCTTGTGCTCTTCTAGCATTGGTTCGGGAAGTGCGTTGGCATTGAACCATCGTCGCTTTTCATGAGTAGCAATCGCTTTTGATGGAACGCGTGTTATGTATAGGAGAGAAAGTCCGCTATATCCGTTTGTTGAGTATTCCTCATGACCTATAGGGCGCAACTCTACTTCTGTGCCGATTTCGCCATCTATAAGCCACTCGCGATTATTTCTTGCAATCTTTTCAAAAATTGCGAAAGCTGCAGTGCGATTCTCTTCAGTCCACAGCTCAACCATGGTCTTATTTCATCAGGCTTGGGCGCATTTCACAATGTGCACTAGAGTTGATTAACTCAGTGCCTGGGAGTACCATCGGGTGATGCAAAGTTTCGGCAACACGACTATTTTAGTATTCGGCGGGGCTGGCTTTATCGGATCCAATTTCATACGGAAGGTGCTATCTGAAAACCCGAAGGTTTCCGTAGTCTGCGTCGACGTGCTCACCTATGCTGGCAATAAAGAAAATCTAAAAGGGCTACCGAAGGATCGCTTCACGTTCATAAAGGGAGACATCACTGATGCGGTGCACATGAAGCGGATATTCAAGAAATATGCGCCGGTATATGTCATCAATTTTGCGGCTGAGTCGCATGTCGACAGGAGCATCCATGGCGGAGCTGAAGAATTCGTCCGGACGAACGTGCTTGGCACGTCGGTGTTGCTTGATGCACTTCGACAGACGCCCTCGGTGAAGAAATTCGTACAAGTGAGTACAGACGAGGTCTACGGTGCATTGTCGCTCAACTCGAAAAAGAAATTCACAGAGCAGTCGCCACTCGCTCCGAACTCGCCCTATGCTGCCTCGAAGACCTCAGCTGATCTTGTCGCGCACGCATACTTCACTACATATGTGCTACCTATCGTGATCACTCGTTGTTCTAATAACTATGGCCCATACCAGCACCCGGAGAAGCTCATACCATTCTCGATAACACGGCTTATGGAAGGGAAGCCTATTGCGATATATGGAGACGGTCGATATGTGCGTGACTGGATTCACGTCGAGGACCATTGTTCTGCTCTAGTTCTAGCACTCTTGAAGGGCGTTCCGGGCGAGGTCTACAACATAGGTGCAGATGACGAGGTAGATAATCTAACGCTCGCGAAGCGTATGCTCAAACATTTCAAAAAGGATGCGTCCGAAATCGTATTCGTGAAAGACAGGCCTGGTCATGATCGACGGTATGCTATCGACGCTTCGAAGATAAAGAATGAATTAGGATGGAAACCGAAACACTCATTCCACACATCGTTTGAACCTACAATCGCGTGGTATGTCGAGAACGTCGGCTGGGTGCGCCGTGCGCTCGTGCGCGCGGGCGCAGCGAATACCCACATATGAAAGGTGTCATTCTAGCTGGCGGGCTCGGCACGCGGCTGTACCCGCTCACCAAAATAACCAACAAACATCTCTTGCCGGTGTATGACAAGCCGATGATCCTATACCCGCTCGACACGCTAAAAAATTCCGGGATTACAGATATCATGATCGTGTGCGGGAGAGAGCACGTTGGGCATTTCATGAAATTTCTCGGATCAGGTAAGGAGTTTGGAGTGCATCTGTCATATGCGCTCCAAGATGTGAATAATGGCGGTATTGCAGATGCACTGTCATATGCAGAAGACTTCGCTGGCGGTGAACCGATAGCGGTCATACTCGGAGACAACATCTTCGAGCATTCTTTTGAAAAAGCGGTGAAAGAGTTTGGGTCTGGTGCCGTCGCGTTCTTCAAGAAAGTACCGGATCCGAAACGGTTCGGCGTCCCCGTGTTCTCAAAAGATGGAAAGAAGTTATTGCGTATCGAGGAGAAGCCGAATAAGCCGAAGTCTTCGTATGCGCAGACCGGGTTCTGGATTCTTGATGCTGCTATCTTCTCAATCATAAAAACCATCAAGCCTTCAGCGCGCGGTGAGCTCGAGATGACCGACGTGATAAACAAGTATCTCAACGACGGAACACTTTCCTTCGATTTTGCTAAGGGCGCATGGCTCGACGCGGGAACCTTCGAGTCCTTGTTCAAAGCTACGGCATTTTTCCATGCTATAAAGAAATAATATATGGAAAAATTCAACACACATAAACTCTATGAATGACTATATTCACAAGACTACCTGCCGTGTGTGCGAAGGGACTGATCTAGTGAAGGTGCTTGATCTCGGTTCCACCCCGCCGGCAAATGCCTACCTCAAGGAGGAAGACTTGGAGAAGTCGGAACAGGCTTTCCCTTTGGCCTTGTACTACTGCAGGACATGCTCTCTCGCACAGCTACTCGATGTCGTGGACCCGGAGATTCTCTTCAAGAACTACCACTTCTTGACGGGTGCCAGTACGCCGTCAATTGAACACTTCAAGAAGTATGCTGAAGAGGTAATTAAGCCACTCATCTCGTCGAAAGATGATTTGGTAATCGACATTGGTGGCAACGACGGCGTGCTGCTGAGCTTCGTGAAAGACTACGCGCGCGTATTGAATGTAGACCCGGCAGATAATCTCGCGCCGATTTCCGAAGGGAATGGAGTGCCTTTCTATCCGGCGTTCTTCACTTCGCAGACGGCTGACGACCTAATCGAGAAATATGGTCAAGCAAAAGTGGTGGTGGCGAATAACGTGTTCGCTCATACCGATCCGTTGCGAGACGTATTCAAGGGGGTCGCGAAACTTATCGACGAAGACGGCGTCTTCGTCTTCGAAGTGCATTGGCAGAAGCATTTGATTGAAGAAGGGGCATTTGATCAGATTTATCATGAACATCTCTGCTTCCATTCGCTACATGCGCTGAAACATTTGGTCGAGTCTGCGGGCATGAATATATTTGATGTAGAGATCGTGCCGATGCAGGGTAAGTCGCTACGAGTGTTCGCTTCGAAAAATAGAACGCCATCCATCAACGTCGAGCGCATTCTGACCGAGGAAAGAGAAGCTGGTCTTACCGATGAAGCGACACATCACGCATTCGCAGAAAAGGTCGAGCAGAATAAACAGAAACTGCTCGCGCTCCTCGCCGAGCTCAAGTCTGCAGGTAAGAAAATAGTCGGATATGGTGCACCAGCCAAGGGCAATACACTTCTAAACTACTACGGCATCGGCCCAGATGTACTGGATTATCTTACTGATACCACGACCCTAAAACAGGGTCTCTATAGCCCTGGAATGCATATACCGATTGTCTCGCCAGAGAAGCTCCTAACCGACACGCCAGACTACATCTTCCTTCTAGCCTGGAACTTCAAAGATGCGATTCTAGAAAAAGAAAAAGTGCTTCGTGAGAATGGGGTTAAGTTTATCGTAACAGTACCGCGCGTTGAAATTTTGTGATAAATGTAATTGTCACTCTAATATGAACGAATTTAAGGAAGTTAATATTTTATGTTGATCATGAAAAAACCTGACATTTCTATAGTTGTCTCTAATTGGAATTCCTCCGACATTCTTGAAGAAGCGTTGGACTCGATAGTGTCGACAGGTAATGACTTAAATTTTGATGTCACTGTTATTGATGACGCGTCTACTGATGGTGGAATAGCAGAAATTGCAGAACGATTTAAGGATGATGACCGCTTCACGTTTATCGTAAACAAAATTAATGTAGGACAAGCGGCTCTTAATATCATGCTTGAGAGCACGCAGGCAAAATATATCGTTACTCTCGACTCTGACGCGCGTCTCAAGCCAGGCGCGCTACAGGCAATGTTCGCTTTCATGGAAACGCATCCAGAGGCAGGTGCTGTTACTGCGAATCTTCTGAATCCTGATGGTTCAACCCAATTTTACTATCGCCGAATATTGACGCCATCTCTATATTTTTTCACTACGCCGATAGGAAGATTCTTTGACAAGTATTTTCTTGGATTGCGGAATATGAAACAATATCATTATGATGATTTAGATCTATCGCATGATCCGGAATTGGAACAACCGCCCATCGCCTGTCTTATGTTGAGACACGAAGCTCTTGGACCGTATATTTTTGACCCTATATTTCGCCTATTTATGCTTGACGTTGATTTGTCTAAACGCTTATACGATCATGGATATAAGGTATTTTTAGTATCTGATGCGAAAGTAATTCATCTAAAAACAGTATCTGCAAGCAAGAGGGGAAAAGTATGGCTAGACCGTGAATTAAATCGTAGCTTCTTTTTGTATCTAAAGAAGAACTATCCGTACTCTACGCTAGCGATGTGGTTCGTATGGATGCTTGATCGTGTATTGCGCACAATCCTACTTCGTACGATCGGGCATGAGCCTATGCGGTAACATTTCTCGTGTTTTTCAAGTTTAAATAATAGAAAGCATGAAAACAGCTATCATTTTGTACGAATTGCAGCAACTAGTCTCTCTTGATGAAATGCTGGCACGGTTGATTTCCCAGGGAGAAATACCTGAGATAGTCTCGCTTGATGCGGAGATAGATTATGCATTGGAGAAACGCGGGATTTTATTTATTTCTGGAAAGACTCTTCAAAATAGAGATGCACCAGCGTCCTATTTAAAGGCAGATGAAATTACGAGAGAGATGTGCGATAGCGAAGCGATGTCTTTTTTGAAGTATCGGAATGTATCTTTACTTAAGCCATTACGTCTTTCCATTCAAATTTATTTCATAAATTTTCTATATTATGTAGACATCATCGCCAGTCTAGTTGAGAACCATAAGAGCATCAAACGAATTGTAGTGCTGGCCCCGAGTAATCATGTTTCAAAAACTAGCAGTTTCCTAGCAACGTATGGAGTATTTGTTGTGGTCGATGCTGCACGAAAGATTGCGGAAAGTCATGGTATAGCATTTGAAATGGTTCAGAATGTTTCTGTCTCCGAGCGTTTCGGCAAAAAGCTCCGTGAACTAATCTTTTCCTTCAAGAGAGCGTCATTTGGTGCGAGCCTCTCCATCCTGAATGCATGTATTGCACTTCGTCCGCGCCGCGCCGTGCGCATCATAGCGAGCGATTATTGGCGCAATATCGCTCCGATTATGCACGAACTGCCAGAAGCAGAGCTATTTCTTATCGACAGGAGTGAAATCTCCAAAATTGGAATCTCGAACGTCTGGCGCCATAAGGTGCGATTTGTGCACGCTGATCATTTTATTTCCATACGAGCTAGGAAAGAGGCTCTGCGATATGCTAGTGAGTGTCTAAATAAATGGCTGTCTGTACGAGCAGATTCTTGGGATACAGAAAGCATAAAGTTCCGTGGAGTATTACTTGCACCTTTGTGTGAAGAGGTCATGACGCACCTTATAAAGCACGCTGTTCCGCAAGTAGCCTGTGGCATAGCAAGTACATACGCGATGTATGAACACCTTTCTCCAGATGTTGTGCTTTTGCGAGCAAGCGTAAGCGAGCAGTTGCACTTCTCGATATTGCCACTCGTCGCACAGTCGATTGGCATACCGGCACTCGAAGTCCAGCACGGAGGGGAGTACCTGGGTCCTGGCTCGGCGACAAGACAACATACTGCGCACTTTTTTGCAGCGTATGGGCCACTTGTCTGCGACGAGTTCCGCGCACTCGGCTACGCAAATGATAGGCTAATATCGGCTGGTTCGCCGCGCTTCGATGCATATGTAAAAAGCAGGAAAGAAATGGCTACTGCTGGGACATTTGGCGTATCGATTCTGAGCAACACGCCCACGATGAGCATTGGGGAGCGCTATGGCACTCACTCTGTTGAGGAATATTACAAGGCGCTTGGGGAAGCTGTGTGCACGATTCCTGGCGCGCGTCTAGCTGTCGCATCGCGCTCGACTTCTGTGCGCGGCGGTTTCTTGGAAGAAGCACGGGAGCGCGGGCTGCGCGGAGTGCCGTATGAGAGCGTCGGTGCAACTCCGCTACGAGAGCTTTTCTCTAAGGCAGATATCTTCATCTGTAGCCACTCCACTGTTGCATACGAAGCGCTACTTTGCCGCCTACCTGTAATCATCGCTTCGTTCGCTCCTGTCGAGAGGATGATGACCGACTTTCATTTTGGCCATTTCAAAGAAGCTGGTGCGCTCGCTATCGCTCATACGCCTGAGGAATTGTGCGAGAAAGCAGCGGAGCTTGCGTCCGATTCTGTAGCTCGAGAAAAGATGAGCGCCGCTGGGGAGATTTTTATGAAAGAACACTTCTCTTTTGACGGGCATGCCGCAGAGCGGATTGCTACGCAGATACGAGCTTGGGCTGCAATCAAAGGCTAGAGCGCAATCTACGGAGCTTGTCTTCGGCGATGTTCCAATCTTCCTGCGTGTTTATATCGCCGTCAAAGATTTCATCCATCTTGTATAGATCGACTTTGTCTCCATATAGATTGCATGGGGTCTGGTAGAGGTTCGAAGGCTTGAGTACATAGGCGATGTCGTTGCGGAAGTATGATACTGGAAGGTGGTCACTTCTTCTGGGAATGTCTTTCAGGCTGCCGCCGGTAAACAGACTTGCTCCTCGCTCTTGATCCTCAACGAGCATCCAATGAGGGTTATGATTCCCGAGCGCCTTGCATACGGTAATTGTCGAGTCTGCGCCGCTCTGCTCGAATTGTGCGATAGCCGCATCGAGATGATCAGGGAGGCGGAGCGGGCTGGTCGTCTGCAGCAGTACGACCGCATCTGGTACATATCCCTCATTCTTTCTGAGCCACTCCACTGCGTATAGGAGCAGACCTTCGATGTCTCCGCCGCCAGCAGATATCTCTAGTGGCTCCATGTATGGAACCTCTGCGCCGGCTTCTCGAGCCATCTGCGCTATCTCTTCGTCTTGGGTGCTCACAATAACACGGTCAATCTTCTGGCTTGCTTTCGCTGCTTCTATCGCCCACACAGGGAGAGGCTTCCCGAGCATCGTAATGAGGTTCTTCCGCGGTAAGCGTTTGGAGTCTGCCTTAGCTGGAATGATAGCAACTACTTTCATTTTATCTTGGTTATACAGTACTATAACACTCTATGATTTCCTTAGGTCTCGTCCAGGGGCGCCTCACTCCGAGTAATGGTAGGGGCATACAATTCTTCCCGCACGGGCCAGGGGAATGGGAGCGGGAATTCGAGCTGGCACCAGCTGCTGGCATCTCGCACATAGAGTGGGTGTGCGAGCCGGACAGTCTCCTATTCACGACAGAAGGACAGGAGGCTGTCCGGAATATAATGGCGAGAACTGGAGTCACTGTGCGCAATATGGACTTGCATGAATTGCTAACCAAGACAGATATCGCTACGCACACGGATGAGCTATTTGAGAAGATCTGTTCCAGCATAGCCGCGATTAATGGCGGGGCGGTCGAGTTGCCTATGATGGACGCATCATCTCTTCTTGATGTAGAGAACTACGAGTCGAGAGTAGCGGCACTGCGCAGATTTGTGACTATAGCGAAGAAATACAATACGCCTGTTGCAGTCGAGACTGACTTGGGTCCATCTGCGCTCGCAGCTCTCGTGGCGGAGGTGCCGGACATTACCGTGGTATATGACAGTGGTAATAGTGCAGGTTTTGGGTATGATGTCGGCGAAGAGCTGTCTGCATATGGCCAGTACATCTCGAATGTCCACATAAAAGATAAACCAGTCGGTGGGGCGACAGTCCCGCTCGGCACTGGCAGCGTTGATTTCCCCAGACTGTTCTCGCTGCTTCACAAGATGCACTATACTGGTGCAGTGACGATCCAGGCGGCGCGAGGCGAGGATGGGAAAGAGGTTGAAACTATTGCTCATTACGTCAGTTTTATACAAGAACGGTGGGAAGCCGCTAACCATTCATAATCCATGAAAAATCTTTTCGATATACAGGGCAGAGTAATCATCGTTACTGGTGCGGGCGGGTACCTGGGGCGTGGCTACTGCAAGACGCTCACGGAGGCGGGAGCGACTGTCATCGGCTGGGATAATCGACCAAGCGAGGGTGTAGAGCAAGTCGATATCACCGATGAGGCACAGGTCGAGAAGGCTGTCGCAGCTATCGTAGAGAAATATGGCCGCATCGATGGGCTCGTGAACAATGCAGCGATGAATCCATGTCCAGGCGATCCTGATGCGGATAAGCAATTCGTCCCATATGAGGAATATCCAATCGCGCTCTTCCGCAAAGAAGTGGATGTAAACCTCACGGGAATGATGATCGTGATGAAGCACGTCGCATCTATCATGATGAAACAAGGGAAGGGTTCGATAGTGAATGTCGCATCAGAGGCTGGAGTGGCGGCGCATGACCACCGCGTGTATCAGAGCCCTGGGCGATACAAGTCTCCGGCATACACCGCGAGCAAGACTGCCATCATCGGGCTCACGCGGCAGTGGGCTGCGCGCGCAGGCGAGCATGGCGTGCGCGTCAATTCTTTCTCGCCTGGCGGTGTCTATAATTCGGCAATGCCAGAAGATTTCATGAAGCGTTTCGGAGCTATGAACATGCTCGGCAGAATGGCACAGCCAGGCGAATACGAGGCGACGATGCAGTACCTCTTGTCGGACGCGAGCTCGTTTATGACCGCGGCGAACGTGGTCATGGACGGCGGCAAGACTGCTTGGTAATCGCATGGACGTATCATTACAAACTCTCGCACAGAAGATAAAAGTTTTCTTCTGTGATTCTGATGGTGTGCTTTTCCCAAATACCGTGCTTATGGGAGCGCCATACAAGGCGAAATATCGCAGCTACCAGGATGGTCTCGGTCTTCTTTTCTTGCGCGAGCTCGGTATACGCGTCGTGTTCATTACGAATGAAAAAGGTGAGAGTGCGGCAGCACTTCGCGAGACTGTAGATAAGCTGAACAGCCTGCCATCGTCCAAACCGCAGAAAGCCGATGGGTGGGAACCAATTGTCGTGTACGAGGGTCGTAATGGCCCGAACAAACTCGCTACGGCGGAAGAATTTCTTACTGAAAATGGTCTTACGTTCGCAGAGGCGGCGTATATGGGCGATGACCTCATCGACGTGCCGCTCCTGCGCGCAGTATCGCTCTCGTCGGCTCCAGCTCAAGCAGAGAAAATAGTAAAAGGCATTTGCACATTCGTCGCTGAGAGAGAAGGCGGTGCTGGTGCTATCCGCGATTTTGCGAACATGGTGGTGGAGTCGCGCGAGATTGATCCATTCAGTTTACCGACTCAATAAGGAAGACCGCCATAAGGAGGTCTTCCTTGGCGGTCTTGGTGACTAGTCTTGGTGTGAGAGTGCTGTTTGCGAACTCAACTCAGGTAGGGAATGAACTCAAGCTGGGTTTGTTCGGATTCAAGTCGAACATGGACCTCGACATGGAACTCTTCCGAGAGTCTGTTGGCAATATCCATGAATAGCTCGACATGTTCTCGACCGAACACTTCAATCAACCATTTCTTATGAGTCACCCTTCGCGCCTCATTGGAGAACCAAAGGTTTCCAATAAGTGTGCGTGGTGAGTATCGATCAAACAGGTAATCGATGAAGCCAGGTTCCCGATGGTTCGGGTCGTCAACCAGGAATCCGTACGAATTCGTTTCATTGGGACCGTAAGGTTCATTACCGCTGCAATTGGATAGCAGTAGCCCCAGCTTCATTTTTTGTATGAATTTACCAGCTTTAAGTCCAGTGATCTTGATTGATTCAGCGTAGTAAACAGGTGTCCGTTGTGTCTCGTTAGGTGTCTTCATCTCAATTCTCCTTGCAATGTACTGTGTCACGATGCACTCGTGTATGACTGGCGAATCCTCGCTCAGTAGGTGCACAATAGAGTATCTGACTTGACGTGTCAAGTCCAGATATTGCTTTTTGTACGGGTGTGTGAGTTAATAATACACGGAAGCACGGTCTGAAAAACGACCGAAAAAATCAACCATATCAGGAGGTTACGTTAATGAAACACGCCAAGACAGCGCTTGTGCTCGGCTCCTCTCGGGGAGTCGGAAAGGCCATTGCGGAAGAACTCCGCAAGGCTGGAATTGTCACTCCGACGATCTCGAGTAAAGAGGTCGACACGTCAGACCAAGCATCTGTGCTTGCGTTTGCGCGGAAACATCCATCGGCGGATGTGCTGGTATTCAATACCGGCGGACCGCCCAAAAAGGATTTCGCAGACATCACACCCGAGGATTGGGGGAAGTATCACCAACAGCTGTTCCTAAGCTTCGTGACATTGCTGCAGCAGATCGAGGTGCGCGACGGCGGATACATCTTCATCGTTTCCTCGCATCTCGTGAAGGAGCCGAAGGCAGACATGACTCTGTCTGTGGCGTATCGAGTAGCCGCTTGGGCAGTGCTCAAGGCGCTCTCGAAGAAATTCGCTGCGCGAGGGGTGAGCTGCATCAACATTGCGCTTGGGCCCATCCTCACCGATCGGCTTCGCGACCTCACTGCTGATCTTCCCGCTCTTGAGGCTAAACTGCCGATGAAGCGGGCAGGGAAGCCAGAAGAGGTCGGGAAGTTCGTGGGCGCTATTGTGAACGGCAATATCAAGTACCTAACCGGAGTGAGCATTACGCTCGATGGCGGGATGTCGAACGGCATCCTATAACCCAAAACGAAAGGAGTATAGCCATGAATGAATATACGAAGCCTCTCATCATTGCTGAAATCGGCATGAACCACATGGGCGACGAGGAGTACGCCAATCAATATATTGAGTCTCTCGTCGTCGCACGCCCATATGGTCTGACTTTCCAAGTGCGCGAAAAGGAGTATTACGCCAAACAGGAAAAGGGCACGTCGCCACTCCTCACGGACGAGTACTATCAGTCCGCGGTATTGCGAACGAATGAGTTGCGGATGCGGTTCGGTGTCGGGCTCTGTGATGTTGAGAAAGTCCCGTTCTTCGAAGAAATTGGAACGGATTTCTACAAGATCTTGAGCAAGGATATCGGCAATCAGGAATTGGTCGCTGCCGTCCTCGAGACGGGTAAGCCAGTCTACGTCTCTACCGGAATGTCGAGTGAGGATGAGGTAGATTCGTTTCTCGCAGGGCTCGGCAATCCGACGAATCTGTCGCTCATCCACACCCAGCTCTCGTATGACGATGCGGACACCAACCTGAGCGCCATCTCGAGACTCCGTGAAATATTCGGCGTCCCAGTCGCTTTTGGTTCTCATTCGACGGATGTGCACGCATTGTATGCATCTCTCGGCTTCTCGCCATCGGCACTCTTCTTCTATGTGAAAGGGGATCGCCCTATCAAGCACAAGGATGAAGCGCACGCGATACCGCTTGCGCAGTGTGCAACCGTCGTAGCGGAAATCCGTCGACTGGAAACCATGATTGGGGACGGGGTGAAGCAGAAGATGCAAAATCGCATCAAGGATCAGAGCAAGTAAAAGCAAGTAATTTGCTTCAACGTCTCGCCCGGCACTTACACTGCCGGGCGATTTTTATACAGCTGTAACTTCGAGCAGTGTGCCTGGGTTCTAAAAAGGAGAAGTGCTTGTACATTCTGTAAATATATGTTTTCCTATCAACGGAAGTATGGGCTAATATCGTGCCAAAAAATCAACCAGAAAGGGAGGTATCGTCGTGAAGACAATCGCAATTGGTAGCAAAAAGGTCGGGGCAGGGAATCCCTGCTTCATAATCGCCGAAATCGGTATAAACCATAACGGAAGCGTGGAGATCACTAAACAGTTGATCGACCTCGCAGTGAAGACTGGATGCGACGCAGTTAAGTTTCAGAAGAGGACGATCGGCGTTGTCTACACTGCCGAGGAGCTCGCTAAGCCACGGTCATTCGATCCAAGTTTTCTCACCCACGCTTTTGGGCGGATTGACAAGTACGGTTACGATGCTCTGCCGGAAGAAGCACAGGCTCGCCTTGCGGCGAATCCTGAAGCGACCACGAACGGTGACCTGAAGTACGCGCTCGAGTTCAACGAGCCGGAATACCGAGAGATTAACCGGTACTGCCGCGAGAAGGGCATCATGTGGACGGCATCACCTTGGGATATCGAGAGCGTAGGCTTTCTGGCCCAATTCGATGTGCCGTTCTACAAGATCGCTTCAGCCTCGCTGACAGACACGGGACTTCTTCGTGCTGTGGCGCAGACAGGCAAGCCGGTAATTCTCGCGACAGGCATGTCTACTTTGGGTCAAGTGCATACTGCGGTCGGCATACTGGGTTCTGTTCCGTTGGCGCTCTTGCATTGCGTGAGCACTTACCCGGCGAAGGATGAAGATCTCAATCTGTTGGCCATCAAGACTCTGCAGAATGAGTTTCCGAATCTGACTGTCGGGTACAGCGGTCATGAAAACGGTTCGACACTTGCCGTATGTGCTGCCGCACTTGGTGCTAGCATCGTCGAGCGTCACATCACTCTCAACCGTACGATGCCAGGCAGTGATCAACCAGCGAGTCTTGAACCGTTCCGGCTCGATCTCATGACCAGCAACATCCGCCGTCTCGAGTGCGCACTTGGCGATGGTAGCCGTCTCGAGGTCATTCCTGCTGAAGTTGCCGTAGCGAATAAGCTCCGTCGTGTATGTGACTTCTAATCAATTATAATGTCCTTTCTAACTAGGGCGGTGGGGTAACCCACCGCCCTTTCTTTTGGGTTATACTTGTGGTACTAAGATTATGAATACGTCCCAGGCTCTCTCGTTCAAGAATATAGTGGTGCTTTGGAACACCTTCAGGAACTATCACTGGCAGATCATTACCCTGATTGTGCTCGGTATTCTCGGAGCGGCACTTGATGGTATCGGCATCAACGCGGTCATACCTCTCATTTCCTTCTACACGAACGCTAGCAGTGGGCCGACCGATTTCATATCTAAATCGATACAGTCGTTCTTTTCCCTCATACATGTCCCGTTCTCATTTCGCTATCTACTAGCTTTCATCGGCGGTCTTTTCTTCCTGCGAGCGATTGTCGTCACTATTTCCGGCTATGTCCGCGGGTGGATCAGCGCTGATTTCTTAGGGAAGGAGAGCGAGTCGATGTTGAAGCGTATGCTCCGCGCTTCATGGCCATTCTTGCTCAGGCAGAAGATAGGGACGCTTCAGGCGACATTGGTGCGTGATATTCAAAGAAGCGAGAACTTGCTTCAAGTCTTCGGGCAGATAATTCAGTCATTCAGCGGTTTCTTTATCTATCTATTGATTGCGTTCAACATCTCACCCACGATGACATTCTGGACGCTCGTGGCCGGCACGTTCTTGCTGCTTGTAGTGCGCCCATTCTTGTCACGTTCGCAAGTAACTGCAAACATCCTTGTGGCGACTGAAAAAAGCTATACGCATTTCCTGAGCGAGCATATTAGCGGAATAAAGGCAGTGAAAGCAGCGGGTGTAGAGGAGCGCGCTCTCAAGAGCGGTGGCGCTCTCTTGAGGACGATGCGCGGGCTCTCTATTCGCATGGCGCTCTTCCGCTCCATGAGCGCGAGTCTATTCCAGCCGTTCAGTCTCATATTCGTCATAGTGCTCTTCTCTATAACGTATCGCCAACCGGATTTCAGTATGATTTCCTTCGCCGCTGCTTTGTATTTGATACAAAAGATTTTTACTTATCTTGAATCAGGGCAGGGCGCGTTGCACTCTGTGCGAGAGACGGTGCCGTATGTGCAGAATGTCGAAGAGTTCAAGAAGATGCTCGATGAGCATAAGGAAGACTATGTGAGAAGTGCGACACCTTTCTACTTCGACCACGACATCTCATTCAAAGACGTCTCATTCTCTTATGAAGAAGGGAAGGATGTCCTGTCTGGTGTGACATTCTCTATCGCCAAAGGGGAGACTGTGGGTATTATCGGCCCGTCTGGGGCAGGGAAGACATCAGTGGCAGATCTTATGTTGCGCTTGTTCGTACAGAACGATGGCGGTATTTCTATCGACGGGAATCCCATAACAGATATCTCTACAGAATCGTGGCGTAGGCACATCGGATATGTTGCACAAGATGTATTCCTCCTAAACGCAAGCATAGAGGACAATATCCGTTTCTATCGTTCAGACTTGTCCAAAGACGAGATCATCACGGCGACAAAGCAAGCGAATATTTATGATTTCATACAAGAGTTGCCGGAAGGATTTGATACGAAGACTGGCGACAAAGGTGTCATGCTATCGGGTGGGCAGCGCCAGCGTATCGCTCTTGCGCGCGCGCTTGCCGGGAAGCCGGACATTCTAATTCTCGATGAGGCGACAAGCGCACTTGATTCTGCATCCGAGAAACTCATACAAGAATCTATACATTCACTGCGTGGCTCGGTCACGGTAATCATCATTGCTCACAGGCTGAGCACTATCGAGCACGCTGACCGCCTGCTGGTGTTAGATCATGGGAAGATTGTCGAAGATGGGGCTCCTGCCGAGCTACTCTTGCGCCAGGACTCTTATTTCTCAAAGCATCACAGCAGTCATAAGGGCTAATAAATAGCCCTGTGCATCGCAACAGTGTGTGTGGTATCGTCTCCGTAGTCCGCTCTTTGATTCAGTAGTTAAGACCAATTCAATCGTAAGGAGGCTCTATTATGAGCAAAAAAATGCTGTTAGTAGCTCGGTACTATAGTATCGAGCCCCTTGGAATTCTGTATCTAGCAGGAGCAGTTAGAGACATGCTCGGCTGGGAATGCAGAGTCGTACTCATCAGTGAGTGCGACTTCCGACCGCTCTATGAAGTAGTACGTGACTGGAAGCCTGATCTTGTCGGGTTTCAGGTGTGGACTGGTTACCATGGGCCTGTGTTTGGTGCGTGTGATTATGTGCGGGCTCTCGGTATTCCGGTTGTCATAGGCGGGCCGCACGCGACGTATTATCACGAAAATTGTGCAATACATGCGGACTGGGTAATCAGGGGCAGTGGGTTTGGTCTCTTCCGGAGATTGCTCGAGGGTGTTTTGCCGAAAGGCGTGCACTTCGACAAGGCTGGAAGAGAAGAGCCGTTTCCACTGCCTGACCGCGAAATTGTGTATCGGGAATATCCGGAGCTCGGAGCAAGCCCTATCAAGAGCATATTCGCTTCGGTAGGCTGTCCGTTCTTCTGCACGTATTGCTACGCTTCGTCTTTCAATCAGATGCACGGAGGGTTCAAGCTCTCTGTACGCCCGGTTGGCGAGATTATAGCGGAGGCACAAGACATGCTTAGTCGCTGGCCACTCAAGATGGTGTATTTCCAGGACGACATATTCGGGTATGACATCAAATGGCTAGAGGAGTTTGCGCGGATGTGGAAGGCAAGAGTGGGGATTCCTTTCCACTGTCAGATTCGTCTGGAACTCGTCAATCATAGCTCGGGAGATCGGCGACTTGACCTGTTCAAGAATGCAGGATGTACGGGCATCACGCTCGCAATCGAGAGCGGGAACGAGTTTCTACGAGATCATGTGCTCTTCCGGCATATGCACGGAGAAGTTATCGAAGATGGGTGCCGTAAGGTGCTCAGTCGCGGTATGACGTTGCGGACGGAGCAGATCCTGGCGGTGCCCTTTAGCGATACCGCGACAGACTTGGCTACGCTCGGTCTCAACAATCGCATCGGTCCGACGATGGCATGGACATCTATTCTTGTTCCTTATGGAGGAACGAACATGGGAACCATCGTGAATAACTTCGGATTATACGATGGTAATAACGATGATTTGGCGGAGACATTCTTTAATCGTAGCGTATTGCGTCATGTCGCTGGCGGTCCTCGCGATATCGAGAGTGCGATATCTAAGTCTGAGCTTGATCCGAGGAGTCGTGCGTTGCTGGAGATGCGGGCTGTAAAGACAGCGGGAGAAGGCAATGCGAAAATCATTCACGAAGAGAAGGGTGTCGTCGGTGCACTGCAGTATCTAGATGAGGTTGCGAATCAGCGCTACTGCGATGACACCGTTCGTCTCCAACGCCACTTCATGTGGCTTGCGAAAGTTCCAGGTGCAGAATTGCTTGGGAGAAAACTTCTTGCTGTACCGGAGCATGAATGGTCTTGGAAGGTTATGGGAAAAATTACGGAGGAACATTTGCGTCATGTCGGTATCAAGTCCGATCGACTCGATCGGTGGAAGAAAGAGCTCGCTTCGCAAATGGGGCTTCCTGGTGTGGGGCAGTTCCCGCAACTGGTTTCAGATAATCCGTGGTATTTCGTTTTCTTCCCCGAGACATCTGTCCTTATAGACAGCCTTATCAGTCAAAGGGTTTTCGAGGAAGCGGATTTTACCGAGACGCAAAAAAGGCTTGGTTCCATAATGCGGCGGCATTTGTTCCATTACGGCCTCTACCAGATTGAAAAAGCGAAAAGCCCCATCGTCCATGCTCCTTGATTTTCAGTTGTTTGTTCCAGAGACCGCCATAAAAGGCGGCCTCTTTTTTATTGATAACGCAAGATTAGGTTTTACGTGGTCGCACTACTCGGGTTGTGGGCACCATGAGAGTATATACTGTATGCATACTCGTAATTTGCAAAAGATTCATATGAAAAAACATATGTACGGTGTTGGGGCAGTTGCACTGGCGCTCGCTATGAGCGGGTTGCCAGCAATCGTGCTTGCTGAGGGCAACGGGAACACTGAAGGGCAGCAGGACGGCGCGCAGGTGACAGCACAAGTGAATGCAAGCGTGGGCAATCAGGAGAGTGGCGTAGTTAGCTCTGATGCTGAGGATGGAAGCGAAACGGATCAGGCGTCCTCGACAGAGGAGGTCCAGGATGATGCCGAATGGGCTCAAGAGGCAACCCAGCGTGCTGCTGAAAAAGCTCAGGAAGGTGCAAGGCATGCGGCAGAGAAAACTCTCGAGATGATGAAGGAAGGTGTTCCGTTCTTGCTCGAGAGCACTACAACATCAGCCATGTCTTTCAAACAGCTCAAGCGTCTTATCGAGCAACGAAAAGAAGAGCTCGATCAAGAGGAGGCAAGCTCTTCGCCTGAAACGCATGACATCATGAAGAACGCGAACCCAGTACGGCTTGCAGTGCACTCGCTTCTAGTGTCGAAAGATTTGCTCGGAGGTATTGGCAGTCAGGTGTCAGAGATTGCGAAGCATATGAATGATTCAGTCGCTACGACGACGAAAGCCGAGGCGCAGATTAAGTCGCGCGGATTCTTCGCGCGGCTATTCTTCGGCGGTGATGCGACCTCTGCTGATGTAATCGCGTATGAGGCGGCACAGAATCAGCGTCGTATAGATGAGTTGTCCGCACTTCTCGGTCAAGCAAGCACCACAGTAGCAGTCAAAGCTACCTTGAGCGAGCAGATAACGGCGCTCAAGGATGCGCAGGCTCGTTTGCAAGATATCGCTCAGAAGGAGAAGTCGGCATGGGGTCTCTTCAGTTGGCGGTTCTAGTGTAGTCAAAAATCCGCATCAAGTGGGTGCGGTGCCAGACACGCGAACGCCCGCCAACAGGCGGGCGTTCGCGTGTCTGGTTTGTGTTATAGTTTCCGCATTATGCAAAACAACAGCACTGCGAAGATGATTGTCAGGTGTGTAGCGCTCGGAGCGCTGTTTCTTGTTTCGCTTACGCCGCTTGTGGTCGCGAACACGTATTTCTTCCCGTTCATCACGGGTAAGGCGTTCTTCTTCCGGATCCTTATCGAGATCGCAGTGTGCGCGTGGGTGGCGCTCGCATTTCTCGACAAGGAGTATCGCCCGCGCATATCGCAGATCGGTATTACGGCAATAGCATTTGTCGCGTGGATGTTTATCGCAGACTTGTTCGCAATAAATGTTGCAAAAGCTTTCTGGAGCAATTTTGAGCGCATGGAGGGATGGGTTCTGCTCGTGCATTTGCTCGGGTTCTTCTTCGCAGCTAGCTCCGTGCTGCGAGTAGAGAAGAAATGGCGCGCATGGTTCCTTACATCTCTCGGCGTCTCGGCGATTGTGTCAGCGTATGCGCTCTTCCAGCTAGGCGGTACATTCGCGATACATCAGGGCTCTTCGCGCATTGATGCGACGTTTGGTAATTCTGCATATCTAGCAATCTATTTCCTATTTAATGTGTTCATCGCGCTATGGCTTGCGCTCACAGAGAAGCGAGTGTGGCTTAAGTGGGTTCTGATTGCGCTCGCTGTGCTCGAGGGAGTCCTGCTGTTCTTCACTGAGACGCGCGGTACTGTGCTAGGGCTTGTGATAGCGCTCGCTCTCGCTGCTGTTCTTACTGCAGTTACAGCAG